>Ga0189274_100181_pt1 | contig 32164 bp, 28 predicted proteins | sample N5B1minimetaG_FD_130323 | JGI IMG/M metagenome (GOLD analysis project Ga0189274, IMG submission 130323) | Marine microbial communities from the Costa Rica Dome - N5 B1 mini metaG | ecosystem: Environmental > Aquatic > Marine > Oceanic > Photic zone | place: Costa Rica: the Eastern Pacific...
AAAGCCGGTGCTTCTGATTACCAGCAAAGAAATACCGAAATTCAACAAGCAAAGTTTTACATGAACTCCATTTCAGACAAAATTGAAAATGTCATTATTGGAGGTGACATGAATGTGTATTCCGGTTTCGAATCAGCTGTGCTTACATTAAAAAACTCAGGAGATGTGCCCCTGTTTGATCCTATTGATGTGACAGGTAATTGGTCTGGAGATTGGGCCTTTGCAGATGTGCACACGCAGAGCACACGAACCAGTGGTATTCAAGGTGGAGCCGGAGGAGGAATGGATGATCGTTTTGATCTCATTTTTGTCTCAGAAGATGTCCTCAATAACGATAATGGTGTCAAATACATTAACAATACCTACACGGCATTAGGGCAAGACGGTAATCATTTCAATGACAACATCAATGATGGTTTCAATTCAGCCGTTCCAGATGATATTGCTGACGCACTATATTATGCCAGCGATCATTTGCCAGTGATTATGGATTTGGTTTTTGATGAAACTGCATCAATCGCTAAAAAAGAAGCGAACCCTATTTCAGTGTGGATGAATACCGATACTTACCAAGTCAATATTAAGAATGCAGCAGATGATGCTATTTTCAAGCTTTTTGACAACAGTGGTCGTGTTATTTTAGAGGCAAGAGAGCAAGTTGAAACCATACAATTGCCCGTTTTGTCATCAGGAATGTACTTGTACAAAATTCGCTCAAACGGAACCTTTACTTCAGGTAAGTTGATGATTCCTTAGATCAATAGTACCTCTACTTCATCTCCTTTTTTCAATTCCAATGTTTCAAACGGAATATAAATTAAGCCATCTGCTTGGGTAAATGAGCTGAGCATGGCAGAACTTTGTGCACTCAACACAGCCACCTCATTGTTTTCTATTTTACCTTTTAAAAATTCAGCTCGCTTAGCCTTGCGAATGTAGTCAGTGGCAATTGGTAATTGGATACGTGTGCAGCCTTCAAATTGACCACCTTGCATTTGTTGAAGTGCCGGGAATAAATAAACGTAAAAGGCTGTCAATGCCGCCGCTGGGTTGCCCGGCAACGCAAAAATGCATTTTTGATTTTTTGTTCCAAAAAAAAGCGGCTTCCCTGGTTTTTGTTTCACCTTATAAAAGACTTCTTCTACCCCATTGGCTTCTAATCCACTTTTGACATAATCATAATCTCCAACTGAGATTCCGCCAGAAAGCACAATCAAATCGCAGTCATTCAACACCTTTTCAATAGCTGCAACAGTTTGATCATAATCATCCGGTAATTTGACGTGCTGTATTTGATGAATGGACTTTGATCGAAAAGCCTGCTCAAGCATGATTGAGTTTGATTCATAAACTTGTCCGTACGCCAAAGCTTGGCCCGGTTTTACCAGCTCATCTCCCGTGGTCAAAATAGCTACTTTTGGACTATCTATTACATGTACACGATCATGTCCGAGCATTCCTAAATATCCGATAGCTGCAGCATCTAAATAACTTCCTTTTGGTAATGCTATCTCATCTACAGCAATTTGCTCAGCTTTTGGTCTGATGTTCATATTTTGCTTTACACCAGCTGTGAACGAAATCCAACCATCTTCTACCAATACATCTTCTTGCCTCACCACGGTGGTGGCAGATTCGGGAACCGCTCCACCCGTAAATATTCTGACCGCCTGACCCAATTTTAGGCTTGGGTGAAAATCAGACCCAGCAGCAATCTCCCCAATCAATTCGTATCGATCTATCTCTTCAGAAAAATGCACCGCGTAGCCATCCATGCCAGATTGCGGGAAAGGGGGCATATCGATTTTGCTCAAGACATCTTCTGAAAGATACCTTCCAAAAGCATTATTTAAAGAAACCTCCGCACTTCTGCTAAGCGGTTGAACCTGCTCTTTCACCAATTTTAATGCATTTTCTACTGAAATCATGAGCGTAAATTTACGGCAAGAATTAACTTTATCCTAGGTCATTAATCAGATAGCTATGGAACAGCCCTTTTTCGTTCATCCCGACATTAAAAAAGCAGAAACCTTACCTGCATCTTTTTACCGTTCTCAAGCAGTTTTTGAAGAGGTGAAAGAAAAAGTATTCACGCAATGCTGGCAATTTGTGGGAGATATGAAATTACTGCCCTTTGAGAAATATGCCCATCCCTTTTGGTACCTCGAACATTTTGTAAATGAGCCTTTAGTGCTTGTAAAAGAAGCTGAAGACCAAATTCACTGTTTGTCAAATGTTTGTACGCATAGAGGAAACTTAGTGGTTCAACAAGCTGGTAAGCAAAGAGGATTGAATTGCATGTATCATGGTAGGCGTTTTGGGCTAGATGGCGCTTTTCAGCACATGCCTGAATTTTCAAATGCGGTTGATTTTCCGAGACCTTGTGAAGGCTTAACTTCTTTTCCGATTGAGCGTTGGGGCGACTTTTTATTTGTAGGATTAAATCCAACATTCAAGTTTTCAAGCATTATTGAAAAAATGAATGAGCGCATAGGTTTTTTACCCTTGTCTAATTTCAAACTAGATTCTTCTTTGTCTAGAGATTACTTGGTGAATGCAAATTGGGCCTTGTATTGTGACAACTATCTAGAAGGATTTCATATTCCTTTTGTACACCCTGATTTGAACGAGACCTTGGATTATGGATCGTACAAAACCGAATTGTATGACCACATGAGTTTGCAGATTGGCTATGCAGATGAAGGCGTTGAGTGTTTTGATTTCCCTGAGGGACATCCTGATTTTGGTAAGAAAGTAGCGGCTTATTATTATTGGGTCTACCCGAACATGATGTTCAATTTTTACCCGTGGGGATTGTCTATCAATTTGGTGCAACCCATTTCACCGAATCGTACCAAAGTAAAGTTCATTTCGTATGTGCTGGATTACGAAAAAGTAGAAGTTGGAGCAGGTGCTTTGTTGGATAAAGTAGAACGTGAAGATGAGTTTGTAGTGGAAGGGGTTCAAAAAGGAATTTCTTCTCGATTTTATAAGCGCGGAAGATTCTCTCCGAGTCGCGAACAAGGTGTGCATCATTTTCAACGCATGCTGTCTGAAAGAATATCAATATAGCTTGTGGCAGTATTTAATTGCGTTGGGGCAATCAATATACAAGTTCTCTTCTCGAGAAAGCGTTCGAAAAACCATTCTGTATTCAGATTCTGATTTATACTTAATGGGTTTCCGGAAAAAAAGTTGATGATCTTTAGCTGTGATGTCAGATAAAATTATGACTTTGTCAACAATTGAAGTTTCTTCATTAAAGTCTTGAGAATGCGGATAATTCTCAAGATACACTTCAATATGCCTTTTGTCTGTATATACAACCTCACCTTCAACTCCAAGAATAAAATCTTTTAATGATTTGGCAATTTCATATGAAAATCTTTGAATATCAGTGATTTCAAAGCAGCCATTAGCATTAAACTTACCATAAAATTTTCCAGGGTTAAACTCTTTACTTGTGCAAAATGTATAAAACCCTACATCTGGTTGAGTCCCCAATTTCACAATCGCTGAACGATCTTTACTGTACATTCTATAGAATTGTTTTCCTTCCTGAGAATCTCTTCTACTCAATTCTGCTATTCGATTACTATTAAAAGAACTCAATTTTAATCTACCTGTTTGAAAAAATTCTTCAATATACTGAACATCAGAATAACGATATACAGATTGAGTTTCCTCAAGAAATAAAGTCGAATTTCTTTTTAATTTACCCCATCTTTTTAAAAACTGAGAATAATCCATTGAACCTTCTTTTCACTATCCTTTGCCGAACCCATATTTGAGTATACACCAAACTGCTCTAAAACCATCTTTCCATCCAATCTTTTTACCTTGCTCTTCAGTTCTCGGATTATAAGTGATGGGTACTTCGGCCCATTTCATTTGTTTGTGCTTTGCCAACTTGGCGGTAATTTCTGGTTCAAAACCAAAACGTTGCTCTACCAAATTCAAGGACTTGAACAAGTCAGTCGGAACCAATTTGTAGCAGGTTTCCATGTCTGTAATCTTGATTCCAAAAATCAAATTTGACAAGCGCGTCAAAAAGCTATTGGCCAGATTACTGATAAAGGTTCCGCCTTTTTGATCTTTTTTGAGAAAGCGAGACCCGTAAACGATATCTGCTTTTTTTCCGACCACCACTGCCAGCAACAAATTGATTTCAGCCGGATCTAACTCCAAATCTGCATCTTGAATAATGGTGTAATCTCCTGATGCTTTTTGAATGCCAGTTTGAAGTGCACCGCCTTTACCTTTATTGACTTCATGATTCATAAACACCACTTGATGGTTCATCTGAGCAATCGTTTCTTCAATCACCTTCGCCGACTCATCAGTTGAGGCATCATTGACCACAATCAACTCTTTTTGAATGTCATGAATTAAAGGGAGCTCATCCATTACCTGCAGTACCTGACCGATAGTTGCTGCTTCATTGTAGCACGGAATGATAATGGATAGTTTCTTCACGGTGGCGAAGATAAGGTTTTGATTTCAAAGCAGGACTCTTGCCATGTGGCATTGAGAAATTTGAGTATATTCAAAGAGAAATGAAGTATATAGTTTTCATGTCATTGATCATCAGTCTTGCTTCTTGTCAAGAACATTGTTCATCCTTTAAAATGATAGGTGGAAGTGCAGAACTTTTTTCGTTGGAAAAAATAGATTATCCCGATCTAGAAGTGAAAAGATTCAATAAAAATCTTCCACTTTTTGGATTTGCTTTAGACCTTGAATTTGAGTGTGAATGTGACATGAATTGTTGGCAAAAGGATAGTCCATTTACAGACACCCTAGTTGATATTCAAGCATTTCTAAAACATTCAACTTCAAACTACTCTGAAATGGAGAAAGATAGTACTGACCTAGAACGATTTTTCCTCTCTCAAGACCAACTTTTTAAGTATAGACCAAGAGTTTTTACAAAAGATTCTAACGGAACAGAAACTGAGGTGGATGACTATTTTAAGTCTTCCTTTTACAAAATTGTTAGTGAATACAACAACAGAGATTCAGAACTAGAAAGGTCTTCCTTCGATAAAAAAATCTACTTTTTCTTTGATTCAAGGAATTTCTTTCCTCACTCAGACTTTGATGCCGTGGGAGTCATCCTTAAGTTCAAGCAAAAGACAATATATATTTCGTCCTGTGATGACGTTGAAAGTACCTTGTACCAGAGACAAGCTGAAATCATTCAATAACATCCAAAACTGAGCCTTGAACAATTCAATGGTTAAAACGGAATCACTTTTTCATCATGGAGCCAACAGGAATCCTTAATTTTAAAGTGTTGAAAAAAGGAATCATCATAAAAAGTACGGGCTCGTGGTACATTGTACGCGAAGAAGACGGCACTCATGTTGATTGTCGGATTCGTGGTAAACTCAGGATGAAAGGTATCAAATCAACCAATCCTGTGGCTGTTGGTGATGAAGTGGAGTTTGAATTAGAAGAGAGTAAAGAAACGGGGGTGATTAAAAACATCTTGCCAAGAAAAAATTACATCATCCGTAAATCCATCAACCTCAGCAAGCGTTCGCACATTTTAGCAGCCAATATTGACCACGTTTACCTCTTAGTCACCTTGGTGGCACCGCAAACGCAAACTGGTTTTATTGACCGTTTTTTGGTAACGGCAGAGGCGTATCATATTCCGGTAACCATCCTTTTTAACAAAGTTGACTTGTATGCCGAAGAAGATATGGTAGTGCTTGAAAACTTCATGGCCATCTATCAATCTGCAGGATATAGATGCTTGACCATCTCAGCTAAACAAGAAGATTCTGTGGCATTTTTAAAAGAAGAAATTCAAGGTCAAAAAGTCATGTTCGGCGGCCATTCAGGTGTGGGAAAATCTACTTTGATTAATGCTTTAGATAGTCAGCTTGATTTGAAAACTGGAGCTATATCCATGGCACATTTATCGGGTCAGCACACCACCACTTTTGCAGAAATGTTTGAATTGCAAACAGGAGGATTTATTATCGATACACCCGGCATCCGAGCATTTGGTTTAATTGACTTTGACAAGAAAGAATTGTCGCATTATTTCCCTGAAATGAGAGACTTGCTGCAAGATTGCAAATTCAACAATTGTCAGCACCAAAACGAACCGCAATGTGCGGTCAAAGAAGCTGTTGAAGCCGGTGAAATTTCTGGGGAGCGCTATTACAACTACATCCAAATGTTGGAAGAAGACGAAGACGAAACCTATCGTAAAAACATTTACGGCTAATTATGAAAGCAGTCATTCAACGCGTTTCAGAAGCCAGTGTCACTATTGATCATGCCATCAACGGTGCCATCCATCAAGGTTATTTAATTTTATTGGGGGTAGGTGAAAATGACGAACAAGAAGATGTAGATTGGCTTGCTAATAAAATCATCAACCTCAGAATTTTTAGTGATGAAGAAGGATTGATGAACAAAGACATTAAAGATGTGGGAGGTGATATTTTGGTGATCAGTCAATTCACCTTACATGCAAAAACAAAAAAAGGAAATCGCCCTTCGTACATCAAGGCAGCAAAACCTGAAAAGGCCATCCCCCTATACACCAGCTTTTTGCAAAAATTAGAGCAGTTGTTAGGAAAACCAGTAGCTAAAGGTGAATTTGGTGCCGATATGAAAGTTAGCCTCATTAATGACGGCCCGGTCACTATCATCATTGACACCAAGAACAAAGAATAGCACCAAATAATCAGCTGCTTAATTCGTTAAATTAGCAGCTCAATTGCCAACATGCTTTTTGACTCACTTCCATTTATCCTGTTTCTCCCCATCATTTTAGTGATGTTTTGGGCGATTCCGCATAAGTATCGTTGGATGCTGTTGTTGGTGGCGAGTTACTTTTTTTACGGCTCATGGCGGGCAGAATTTCTCATTCTGATTGTTTACTCTACCTGTGTCGATTATTTGGCCGCCATACAAATTGATAAAGCCAAAGATTTACTCAAAAAGCGGATTTGGCTCAGCCTCAGTTTACTCTCAAATTTTGGGGTGTTATTCATCTTCAAATATTTCAACTTTTTCATTGGCGAACGTTGGTTTTTCAAAGAATTTGAGGCTGCACATCCGAAAATTGAATGGATGGCGAACATCTTAGATTACGGAATTCCGGTTGGCATCTCTTTTTACACCTTTCAAACGGTTGGATATACAATTGACGTGTATCGCGGCACTGCAAAACCAGAACGCAACTTGGGTAAATTTGCCTTATTTGTCAGTTACTTTCCACAATTGGTAGCCGGACCAATTGAGCGTTTTTCGAATCTACATCATCAGATATTTGCCAAGAGACAACTCAACTATGAGCTGATTCAAAATGGCTTCAGACTCATTCTGTACGGTCTCTTTATTAAAATGGTAATCGCCGATAATATTGCGCCGCTCATTGACCCGGTTTTTGACAATCCGTTGAGTTATGATCAGAGCAGTAACATCTATGCACTTCTACTCTTCTCTCTACAGATTTATGCCGATTTTCATGGTTATTCATTGATTGCTATTGGGGTGGCAAAACTAATGGGTGTTAATTTGATGGATAATTTCAGGACACCGTATTTTGCCTTTTCAATTAAAGATTTCTGGTCAAGATGGCACCGTTCACTTTCCAACTGGTTTAGAGATTACCTCTACATTCCATTAGGCGGAAACAAAGTCTCTTATTTCAGATGGATGATAAACATCATGATTGTGTTTGTGGTGAGTGGGGTGTGGCATGGCGCCAATTTTACATTTATAGTTTGGGGCGGAATTCATGGGGTGATGTACTTGGCTGAGCAGCTAGTGAGTAGAAGCACTTCTGTTAATTGGTCTAGTCCATTTTTCAAGGTAGTAGGATGGTTAAAAACCTTTTTCATCATCAACTTAGCTTGGCTGTTTTTCAGATCTGACAACCTAGCCAAGGCCTACCTTTCGCTTTGCAAAATGTTTGGATTTGAGGTGGATGCCAATCGCTATCATTCGGTTGTGGCACTTGAACATTCAAAACTGCATGATGGTATTGAAGCTCAATTAATCCAACCATTGGCCCAAGCCAATCAACTGGACGCAAAATGGTATTTCATACTACCGTTGCTATTGCTGATTGTGATTGATTTAGTGATTCAACAAAAGCGATTTGATGCAGTAATTGGTCAAGCTAATTTTGGGGTAAGATGGTTAGTTTATGCCTGTCTGATCTATTTTATCATGGCTATGAGTGGCGCTAATTTCTATCAATTTATTTATTTCCAATTCTAATGAAAATGGCACAAAAAATAGCGCTCAGAATTGGATTGATAGGTGTCATTATTGTGGCATCCAACTTCATTTATAAGTTCACTACCTACGAATCTGATCTTTCAGCAGATGCCAATATCCTTCGAAAATTTGAGCATGCCTTGGAGCAAGGAGATGCGCTTTATTTTTCATCTTCTCCTAATGCGACCTATGCAGATGGTATTGATACGGATACCCGATCGATCTCGCAAATGGTCAATGATTCGATCAGCAGCTTAAACATCATGTCAGTTGATACCGGTGCCATACACGCTGGTGTATTCAAGAAACTCATAGAAATGATTCCGGCTGAATCTGATATCAAGCACATATTTGTTCATCTAAATTACCGCAGTTTTGGGGTAGGATGGCAGCAATCTGAATTAGAAAACGCCATTCAAAAAGAAATGGTATTTTACAATAATCGTCCGGCTATCGTCAATCGATTTTTACAAGGATTAAATGCTTATGAAGCAATTGATCCGAAAGAGCGCAAGCGATTAATGTTAGCTTCTTGGGCCAATGAACCATTGCCTTTTGACCCACCAAGAAATACGGTTGAAAGTTGGTGTGCCGTTGAAAAATGGGGAGATTGGACTAATCCTAAACGACAATTGGCTGACCATTACATCAAGAACTTTGCTTTTACCCTTGATGAGACAAACCCAAGAGTAGCTGATTATGATGATATTGTCACACTATGTGAAGCAAAAGGAATATCGCTCACTTATATTATCCTTCCAGAAAACTTAGAGGAAGCAGCAGATTTGGTAGATCACGACTTGGTGAATTTGATGGTAGACAACAAAAATTGGTTGAAAGACCGATACCTCAGCAAAGGAGTTCAGGTGGTGGATGTTTTTGACCAAGTAGCTGATGAATACTTCTTAGAACGTCATTTTCCGTCTGAACATTATTTTGAAAATGGGCGTAGAATAATAGCATCTGAGATTATAAAATCACTGAAACACTAATCTCTATAATTGCCCTAACTTTGTTTTGATGAAGAAAATTTTGGTAATCAGGTTCAGTTCTATTGGCGACATTGTGTTGACCTCTGCAGTGGTTCGTTGCTTGAGAGAACAACTGAATTGTGAATTGCACTTCATTACCAAATCGGCTTATGCTTCTTTTGTGAAGGCCAACCAATATGTAGATAAAGTCTATGACTTCAAACAAGAAATCACAGAAGTTATCACAGAGCTGAAAAACGAACAATACGATTTCATTGTTGACTTACACCACAACCTAAGGAGCACACGTCTTAAAAGAGCCTTAAAACGACCTTCAGCCGCTTTTCCGAAGTTGAATAGACAAAAGTTTTTATATACCAATTTTAAGATGGATGTGATGCCTGACATTCATATAGTGGATCGTTACTTTAAGGCAGTAGAACAACTTGGAGTAAAGAACGACCAGAAGGGACTTGACTTTTTTATTGAACCCCAAGAACAGGTGAGCTTATCCGACTTTGGAGTTCCGGCTACTTATCATGCCTTTTGCATAGGTGGGCAATTTGCCACCAAGCAACTTCCGCTAGACAAAATGATTGAATTGGTCACTAAATCAGCCACCCCTATTGTGCTACTAGGAGGACCAGAAGATGTTAGGGCTGCTGAAGCCATTCAATCAGCTGTGCCGACCTGCATCAATTTAGCAGGTAAGTTAAGTATTCAGCAATCGGCATCTGTCATCCAACAATCTGATGGTGTCATTACACATGATACGGGAATGATGCACATTGCGGCAGCCTTTAAAAAACCAATTGCATCTATTTGGGGAAATACCACTCCTAAACTCGGAATGTATCCTTACATCCCAGAATACCCAGATCGATATTCAATACATGAAGTGACCTCATTAAACTGTCGTCCTTGCTCTAAAATAGGGTACAAAAAATGCCCCAAAGGGCATTTTAAATGTATGAATATGCAAAATATTGATACTATTCTGCAGTCTCTTCAGAAGGTAGGTAATAAGTAAAGGAGCCCACAAAAATTGGAGCTTCTAACATCCCATCCATATCTGAGTTCAGTTCCATGTCACCATAAAGATGAGTCCAATCTTGCGAATCATCATTGTAATCCATATCTAAACGAATTCCCGTTTCACAATCTAAGATTTTACCTCCATATTCAGGTAATTCAAAAACTCCTCCTGCATAGTCCCATCCAAACCCTGAAAAGTGAATAGCGGCGCCATTCCACTCCACAAACTCTTTCAATGAAGCTCCTAACGAGATTCCGCATTGCGAAGGGATTGATTGACGGGTAGTACTTGACCAATCTTCAGTCCATAATTGGGCGTATGCATCTAAATTCTCAAGTGTTTCATTGTCTTTTTCTGCCCAAACAAATTTGACTTCACGGTCTCCATCTTTCAGTGTCGTAGAAAGACGCATCACGGTTCCTTCTGCGTACCAGGTGGTATCATCTTTTAATTGACTAGCATCAAAATGCTCGTACAACTTTGTTTTTGTATTAAGCGCTGCATAATCTTCGAAATACTCAAAAGAAAGTGACTCTTCAACTGCCACAGAATCAACTAATGAATCTTGTGTCACTGCTGTTGAATCTGCTGTTGTGTCAACATTTGAATCTGATGCGGCATCCTCACCACAACTTACTAATAGGGCAAGCATACTTGCCGATAATAAAACTTGTTTCATAGGGTTATTTATTGAAAAATTGATTTTAATTCACTGGCGTCATTAGGCTTTAATTTACCTGCTAACACTAAACTTAATTGCCTTCTTCTTAGAGCAGCTGCATAACGTTCTTTTTCCTCTTCAGTTTCTGGAATAAGTTCGGGAACATTTATCGGACCTCCATTTTGATCAACTGCAACAAAAGTATATATGGCTTCATTTGATTTTCTGCGTTCACCTGTTAAACGATCTTCAACAAATACATCAATCATGATTTCCATTGAAGAGGTGTAAGCACGACTCACTTTTGCTTCAAGGGTAACGATTGCACCTAGGTCAATTGGTTCACCAAATGACACATTATTGATAGAAGCTGTTACCACTACACGCTTAGAATGGCGGTGCGCCGACACAGCTGCAATTTCATCCATCCAAGCCAATAATGCTCCACCAAATAACTTACCAAGCGTATTTGTTTCGTGTGGCAAAACCACTTTCGTGGTAATTGCCAAGGTTTCTTTTGCTGTTTTAGCTTTCATACTTCAAAGGTATTTAAAAAAAAATCCTGAGCCGGATAGACCAACTCAGGATTTCTAGATTTATTCAACACCGATTATCTACCGGCATATTCAATTTTTCTTCTGTTGTCTTCAACATCTGCTTTTTCTCTCAATGCTCTAATCACTAAGTTATCAGCAGAGCTTCTTCTCGAATCCTGAAGATAAGCAGCCTCTACTGTTAAATCAGTCGCTTCAGGTGCCTCTTTGATTTCATCTAAGATAGCAACATAAACTCCAGTTCTTCCGATCAAAGGAGTAGTCATAACACCAGCTTTCAATTCATCTCTGAATAATGCTCCAATCACCTCTGGCTCGTTTCCTCCACCACCAGCAATTACGTTACCACCAAAAGTGATTTGTGCTGTTAGAATGTTTCCGTTCTTCACTTGCTCAGCAACTTGTGCTAATGATTGCTTTCCAGCCATCTTTTCAGCATAAACTTTTCCTTGCTTATCTTTCAATGCTGAGAATCTCATTTGCTCTTTTACATCTTCGAATTTAGGAGCTCCTTTTTCAATGATATTTGACAATTGAGCTACAACATAAGCATCTCCATCCAAAATTGGCTCAGACAAGTCACCTTCTAAACGAGACTTACCAAATGCGAAACGCATCATTTTCTTGTAGTCATTCATTCCAGTAACGTAAGACTGGTTGATCCAAATTCTTGAATTTAAAACGGTAAAGCTACTGTCTTCTGCTAATCTCCAGAAAGCAGAATCACCTGCATTTTCGTAATTCTCAATGTTGTAGATGTAATCCATCACCATGTATTCAGTCTCTTCTAAAGTAGCCGCAGATGGTTTTACCTTCTTTGTAACAACAGCCATCTTCGGAAGCGTTCTTTCGCCTCTACCTAACACCTCAACAATGTGATATCCATAAGTTGTTTTCACCAATTGTAAAGTTCCGATTGCTCCATTGAAAGATGCATCATTAAACTCAGGTACCATTCTTCCTTCTGGGAACCATTTGTATTCACCTCCGTTTGGAATTGAACCTGGATCTTGAGAGTATTTCTCAACACACTCTACAAAGTTGTCTTTCTCTTTAATTTCAGCAATAATTTCATCAGCCTTCGCTTTCGCTTGCTCTTCAGTTCTTGTTGCATCAATTGAAACTAAGATGTGTCTTACCCATGCTTGTTTTTCTTTTTTGATATCTGTCACCTTCGCAACAAACATGATATCATTTCCAAGTCCGTTCTTGCAAGAGAAAGGTCCGATTACATCTCCAACCTCAGCTGCTTGAATTGCATCATCAGCTACTAAAGGATATGATCCTGTTGGAGCAAATTGATTTTGCGGCAAAGTCAATGCATCAGTTCCTGCTGAGAATTCGATTGAATCATTCTCTACAAAGTCATCAGAGTTAGAAGCCATGAAGTTGATGTTCATGTCTGTCTTCTCAAAACGACTTTTCACTTTCTCCATCTTTTTTGCTAAGCTGTCATAATCAGACTGAGTTGGGATTACAGGAATTCTGATAAAATCAACATCTCTTGAATCTTCCATCTCATATTGCTTCTCATTCTTGTGCTCTTCAAAATAAGCCTTCAAGTCTTCATCTGTCAACTCAATCTCATCTTGTGGAATGTCAGTGTAACGTTGCATCACGAAACGAATCGTTCTCACTTCGTTGTTCGCTTTATATCTTTCTTGTACTTCTAATGAGTTGGCAAACAATCCTTTTTTGATTAGTGCCACGTACTTATCTGCTTTACGTGTATCTTTCAATTCTTCCTCAAACTCTCTCCACAATTCTCTTTCTTGTTCCCAATAAACTCTGATTGAATCCTCTTCAGGCTCTTCTTCTAACAAGTCAATGTACTTGAATAATGAATCTTTTTCAAACTGACCAGTTGGTCCCATGAATTGAGGCATTTGAGATACCCATGGGTGAACATGGTTACCGTGCATCATGTCATTCAACTCGGCAGTAGTTACTGTCAAACCAATTTTTTCAAACTCGCGGTTCATTAGGTTTCTTCTAACTACTTCGTTAAACGCATTGTCTTCACCTCTTTTTTCAGCACCGGTTCTTTGCTTCTCGTCTAACGGTTGATTTCCATTTTGTTGAAACACTTGTCTCAACTCTCGGTTGGTGTAAGATTCTTTGATACCCTCATATTCCTCTTCATCAATTCCCTCACCATACACAGTACCCGTAGCCAACTGCTCGTATTCTCCGCCTCTATTATTCATAGCTTCAGAGAAAATAAATGCTAACATGGCCCCACCAATTACGATTAGTAGAAGCACTGAATTCTTTTGAATTTTTCCAATTACTGCCATTCTTCTTTCAGTTTATAGACCGTACCTTTTAAATACGGGCTGCGAATATAACCCTAATCCCCGAAAAATAAAAGCACGACAGTCCTAATTTTTTGTGAATTTGGAATCCATTGCAAAAAGTCTATTCCAATAAGCTTGATAATCTTAATTATTTGTAGCTTTGACCGAATTTTTTTCGCTAAGAAGGAGGGAAGAAATAGTCAATTATTGAAAACCTCAATCACAGCATATTTTGAAAACACCTTTTTAAAACTTTGAAAATGAAGACAGTTCAATTTAGAGAAGCCCTTAGAGAAGCAATGTCTGAAGAAATGAGAGCAGACGATCAAGTATTCTTGTTAGGGGAGGAAGTTGCAGAGTATAATGGAGCTTATAAAGTTTCTCAAGGTATGCTGGATGAATTTGGTGCTAAAAGAGTTATTGACACTCCTATTGCTGAATTAGGGTTCACTGGTATTGCAGTTGGTGCTGCTATGAATGGTATGCGACCAATTGTTGAGTTTATGACCTGGAACTTTGCTATTTTGGCGGCCGATCAGATCATTAACGAAGCTGCAAAGATTTTGCAAATGTCAGGTGGTCAGATTGGATGTCCGATTGTTTTCAGAGGAGGAAACGGACAGGCTGGTCAGTTAGCTGCAACACACTCTCAAAGTTTTGAAGCATTTTATGCACATGTTCCGGGAATTAAAGTAATTACGCCTTCTACTCCATATGATGCAAAAGGATTATTAAAAGCTGCAATTAGAGATAATGATCCGGTTGTGTTTTTAGAATCTGAAAAAATGTACGGAGACAAAGGAGAAATTCCTGAAGGAGAATACATTATTCCGATCGGAGTTGCTGATATCAAGCGAAAAGGTTCTGATGTAACAATTGTAAGTTTCGGTAAAATCATCAAAGAAGCACACAAAGCGGCAGATGAATTAGAGAAAGAAGGAATTTCTTGTGAGATCATTGATTTAAGAACAGTTCGTCCTATTGATTATGCAGCAGTTGTAGAATCAGTGAAGAAAACAAATAGATGTGTAGTAGTTGAAGAATCTTGGCCATTAGCGTCAATTGCTTCTGAGATCGCTTATCACCTTCAAAACTACGCTTTTGATTACTTGGACGCTCCAGTGAAAAGAGTAATGCAGTCTGATACTCCATTCCCTTTTTCACCGCCTTTAATGGCTGAAGCGCTTCCAAATCCTGCACGTATTGCTGCAGCTGTGAAAGCGGTTATGTACAGATAATCTTTCCTATGCTTGAGCGAATTCACAAACTTGTAAAGCGCTCTACCACTCCACCTGAGTCCGTAATTCAATTATTGGAGGATACGAGTATTGGAACCAATGGAGCCGTGTATCAATTATTGGATACCCGCAAAAAAATTTACCTGCTTCATCAACCTAACTTCATTTACATTGAACGCAACGCTAAAGCGATCGGAAACGTTACCGTTTGCCAACGGCCAATTCAACTGAATCAAGCTCCTTTTGATGCTTTGTACATTCGCTACTTCGCATTCAATAAGTTATTTCAAGGCGGAAACACATCTACTTCAGGGAATTCGAACTTTCATCAGTATTTCAAGGCACTGTTTGATACTTCTAATTTTAATCCAGTTGATGCCGAGCAACAAAAAAGTATGTATTGGGCCTATATTGATCCAGCCAATGTTCGGTCTTTTAACATGAATACCAAGTTTGGATTTGAGACAATTGGTCAATTTAAAACAACAGCATTCTCTCGAGTGAGCCCGAAAAAATCGAAACGTGTAGAAACATTGAATACAGAAGATCGAGAAGAGGTTGCACAAAAAATCAAGGACTTCTATCAAGGGTTTGATTTTTTTGCTGACACTCACCTATTTGAGCAAGACAACTACTATGTATTGCGTGTTGGCGGTGAAATTATCGCCGGTATTCAAGCAAACCCTGTTCACTGGAAGATTAAAAAGCTACCTGGCTTAGGTGGAAAAATGTTGTTAAAAACGGCACCCATCATCCCACGACTAAGCAAACTCATTCGACCGAACGATCATAGGTTTTTAGCAACCGAAGGTCTGTTTTGGAAAAAAGGCCATGAAGATTTTGTAGTTGAACTGTTAGAAGGAGTGCTCGCTGAGTCTAAGCATCATTCCTTGTTGATTTGGACCGACCTCAATAATGACATGCTGAATAAATTGGATCTCAAGTGGGGGTTTATCCAAAAAACAAAGCCAGATAACCAAATTGAGATTGTTGCTAAATTTAACGGCTTTTCTAAAGAAGAAGTTGAACGCATCAAAGCCAATAAAAAATATTTGAGTGGTTTTGACATGACCTAAGATGGTCTGATTCGCCATTTTTGAGCAGTGAATGTTCTCTTCATTAAGCAGGTCATGCCCACAACCCCGCTTGCTATACCAGTAGAAAAAATCCAATCTAAGCGATTGAACCCTTGACCTACATGAGATGATGTCGAAGCCAGTAAGCCAAATCCTGAACCCAAAATTAATACTCCCCCACCAAGCATTAAAGCCTTTCTCCCCGTGTTTGCATCAGAACTCAACAATTCAATTTTGTCAATTTTACTGAAGGGTATTGCTTTATACACTTTACTCGCATCAATGAGAGAATCTACTTTTTTATCCTTTTCTTTTCTCGGAATTTTAGCGTTCAGTAACTGATTTACTTTCACAGTGTCATAATCAAAATAAGAGCAGACCAAAAGGCTATCCTTCACTGCAATCACCTTTACTGTTCGTTTCAACAACCCCTTTTCATACATACGACAAGTCATGGGCAACTGAATTTTTACGGTTCTGTTTGACTCAATCTTTTCAAAGTAGATATAGGTCTTTTCAGTTTTGCACCAAACACTGAATGACATCAGACAATAAAGACAGCACATCCATTTCATAAAAAGCCTTTTCTCTAAATTTAAACTAATTCAAGGAATTGAATTAATTTAGTGTTGTGCGCAGCATTCTTAAACCAAGGAAAATTCAGAAGGCTTTGGATATGGAGACTTCAGATTGTTACATAATTTAGAAAAATCTAGTCTTATAATTTGAACAGTCACTCCGCATTCTTAATAACTGAAAAGAGGATAAAATTTATGTCAGAGAAATTGAGTAAAATAGGTTTAATCATTATTGGTTCAGGTGCTGTGATCGGATTAGTTTATCAACTTATACAATTCGTGAAATTTGAAAGTTCTGAAAAAGCAAATGTATGTGCTGAAATTACAGAGATTACAAGTGCAGGGCAGGCAGGCCTTACAGTTTATTACAAGTTCTATTTAAAAGGAGTTAGATATGAATCTTATGATGTAAAGTCGAGCACGAAATTTAGCTTTCCATATGACAAGGGAGATTTAGTCTACATAGAGTATGTAGTTGACGACCCAGAGCACACACAAATAGTTAAATACGGCTGTACTGAATAAGATGTTCTAGTTCATAGTCTTTCAAGAATAACTGCCACTATCTCCGATAATAATGTGAAATACTTTGTTCCGAAAGTTGGTGTTGATTTCTCTAGATTTAAACTAATTCAAGGAATTGAATTAATTTAGTGTTGTGCGCAGCTTACTCATCATACTCTTATTCATACTCCCATTTTCATTGAGGGCACAGGATTTTTTAGCACCTTCGGATGAATTGAATAAAAAAAGGCTAATTGGCGTAAGTGCAACTGGCGCGGCAGCCTGGGCCGGTTCTATCTCTGCTTTGTATTTTGTGTGGTACAAAGATTTTCCAAAATCAGGCTTTCATACATTTGATGACAGTCGAGAATGGCAACAGATGGATAAAATGGGCCACCTATACACTTCATGGCTGTTCGGGAGGTCTGTTGGTGATTTATATGAATGGACAGGATTAGATCACAAAAAAGCTTCACTCATAGGTGCAGGTTTCTCGGTGGGATACATGACCACCTTTGAATTGTTGGATGCTACCAATGAGCAGTGGGGATTCTCTTGGTCAGATGTTGGATTTAACACCCTTGGAACTTTAACCTATTGGAGTCAAGAATACTTCTGGAATGAGCAATTCGTTCATTTCAAATTCTCTAGCCATAATTCTGGATTATCTCAATACCGACCAGAGCTATTGGGGAATAGTTTTGCGAGTCGATTACTGAAAGATTATAATGGCCAGACTTATTGGATGTCGTTCAACCCTGTTGACTGGTTTCGGCCAGAAAGTAAGGTTCCCAAGTGGGTCAACTTATCTTTTGGATACAGCATCAATAATCAACTGGTGGGAGACGGTGGAACCTATGTTTATACCGACAATATGCAAAGCTTAAGCTTCACCCCATACCGACAATATTTTTTATCACTGGATGTCAACTTTGAAGCTATCCCCACTCAATCTCGTCTGTTGAAATTAGTCTTTAGAGGCCTGAACTGTATTAAGGTTCCTTTTCCGGCTGTTGAATTCTCACAGGGAAAAGTTGGATTTAGACCGTTCTACTTTTAAGTCAACTATTGGCGCGATTAATTGTTATTGATTTTAAACACAGACGTTATGAAATCAATACAAACTATTATCACCGTATTCATCTTTTTGATTGTTGCTAATAGCAACACTTCCTTTGCACACTGCCAGGTTCCATGCGGAATTTATGAAGACTCCCTTCGAATTAAACTGATTGAAGAGCACATCACAACTATCGAGAAGTCTATGAATCAAATTACAGCTTTATCTGCTGAAAAAAACATCAACTATAATCAATTGGTGAGGTGGGTGAATAATAAAGAGCTACACGCTACTAAAATCCAAGAAATCGTCAGTACTTACTTTCTGCACCAACGTATAAAGGTCACTGAAAAAGGAGATGCTCACTATGAAGCTTATTTGACCAACTTAAGACTGTTGCATGAACTATCAGTGTATGCCATGAAAAGTAAACAAACTACCGATCTGAATCATGTCGGGAAAATGAGGGAGGTGTTGTCTCAATTTACCCACAATTACTTTCATGGACATTACCATGACTAGCAACAAGGCTTAATCAATCAATATTCCTGTTGCGAACTTGTCTTCAATCATGTCAAGTGTGTCATACACTTCTTGCAAATCCATTGAAGTTACCAGTTTTGTTCTGAAGGGCTTAAAATGTGGAATACCTTTGAAGTAATTCGAGTAATGACGTTTCATTTCATTGATACCCATGATTTCGCCTTTCCACTTGATTGACATTTCAAGATGCTCTCTGGTTACCGCCACTCTTTCTTTAATAGTTGGAGGAGCTTTATGGGTTCCGTCAGCAATGTATTGTTTGATTTCATTGAACAACCAAGGATAACCAATTGCTGCACGTCCGATCATCACACCATCAACACCGTATCTATTTTTGTATTCTACGGCTTTCTCACCACAATCAATATCCCCATTTCCGAAAACAGGAATCTTCATTCTTGGGTTGTTCTTCACCTCCGCAATTAACGTCCAATCTGCTTCGCCCTTATACATTTGTTTTCTGGTGCGTCCGTGAATAGATATCGCTTCAATCCCAACATCCTGCAATCGTTCAGCCGCATCAACAATGTATTTAGTGTTGTCATCCCAACCCAATCTGGTTTTTACAGTAACTGGCAGATGTGTTGCTTTCACAATCTCTTCAGTCATTTTTACCATTTTAGGAATGTCTTGAAGAATACCCGCGCCAGCACCTTTGCACGCTACCTTTTTAACTGGGCAACCATAATTAATGTCAATCACATCCGGATTCGTTTTCTCAACAATCTCAGTTGTTTTGCGCATAGAATCAATATCGGCTCCAAAAATCTGAATCCCGATTGGGCGCTCATATTCATAGATATCCAACTTCATCACAGATTTAGCTGCATCTCTAATCAATCCTTCAGACGAAATGAATTCAGTGTACATCATGTCTGCACCATGACGTTTACACAACGCTCTGAAAGGTGGATCGCTCACATCTTCCATGGGTGCAAGAAGCAATGGAAAATCACCTAAGTCTATGTCTCTAATTTTTACGCCCATAATGCGACTGCAAATTTACGGATCATTTAATGACTTCGCAACATTAATTAATGAGGACTCCTTAACCTTGAGGAAATAAAAAAGGCCAATCACTGATTGGCCTTTATCATAAATGCTTTTGTGGTTAGTGGATAGATGGATTTGCTAAACTTCTTCCACCAAAACGAGCTCTATATCTTAAGAACACTTCAAATCCTCCAACACCTTTTGTAGCTACGTTCAAATTGGAAACATTCAAATCATATGAACCACCAATTGCAAATCCTGAAAGGTCAATGATCATATTAAAGATTAACGCGTCACCAAAACGGTAATACCCCCCTAATGAACCTGTGATTTCATCAAAATACCCCGTGTGTCTTGAAGCTTGCCTCAACAAAAACCTAAAGTTAGATCCTCCAACAAACGAAAGGTTTGGTCCTTGCCAGAATCCATACCAAGCCGGAATAACTGTCAAGTTAGAATTCTCTTGCTTGTATTCAACTGATCCATGCCAAGTTAGTTTTCGATATAACTTGTCATCATCACTCAAAAAGTTAATTCGTTGCTTCGTCAAGTGATGTCCTGCTAGACCCATGGTGATTTTTGTTTGTTCATTCAGGTGTGCATACCAATACATACCTGCAGATAAATCAAACTTAGAAATGGTCAAATTCTGTCCGAAAATTGCTTCTTGAGAAGCGATATCTTGGTTGAATTGTGTTCCGGTCCATTGATTATCCCAAGTTAAATCAGAACTCAATAAGGTTCTTCCGTACCATGCTGGTTGAATACCTAATGACAAGTGCTGATCTTTACCAATTTGAATCGCATAGTTAATAGGAACGGTCACTTCATTGATTTGATATTTCCCGTCTCCGGCAACATCATTATAAAATGTAATACCTGTTCCCATAAAGTTTCCTTGATCAAACAATCTGAAATCAGCTGCTGCTGAAATTGTTCTGAACGGGTTATCAGAAGCTGTTAACCATTGCATTCTGAAATTGGTGAACAATTGCAACTGTCCAGGAGCAAATCCTGCCGTTGCTGGGTTCATATAAATCGGTGATTCATTGAACATTGAAAACTGCTTGTCTTGCTGAGCTATTGCCCCAGTTGCCAATCCTACAGTTAATATGAATACGTGTAATTTCTTCATTGCTTTTGAATTTTCTTGGCTAAGGGTTAGCGAATCAATGTTGTATTTCCTTTGAGTATTCCGGCATTACCATTGGCTAGATTATATTCTAACACCCATTGGAAGACACCTGAATTCTCGTCTCTATTTCTGAATGTACCGTCCCACCCAATACTTTGCTCATAGGTTTCAAATACCATTTCGCCGTATCGGTTGTACACTTTAAAGTTCATAGCCTCAATTCCGATTCCTTTCACATACAGAACATCATTGTGGCCATCTCCGTTTGGAGAGAATGCTGATGGCACTCCTAATCCCTCAATAAAGTTCACATAAACCTGAACGGTATCTTGAGCAGAACAACCATTTACATCAGTCAATGTTACAATGTAATCTGTGTTACCCCACGGACTTGCAAAAGTGATTGCACAAGTGTCACAATCTACATTAGCGGGGAACCATTGGTAAGTTCCAGGTGTAGAACCGTTGGCAATCAAGGCAGCTTCACCTCCAAGATCAATAATAGTATCTAACTGAGCCGTTACTGCTGGTGCTCCAAACACCGAGATCGTTTGAGTTTGAGAAGAATTGTTATTCGCAGCATCAGTAACTGTTAACTGAACGTTGAAAGTTCCAGGTGTATCAAAGCAAACAGTTGGGTTCTGAACATTAGATGTTGCAGGAGTACCTCCTCCACCAAAATCCCAGTTCCATCCTGTAACATTACCTGCAGATGTATCAGTAAAGGTGATGCATTGACCTGCACATAAGTTGTAGTCTGGGACTTCAAATCCAGCTTGGATTGAATCACAAATCTCCACAGTGATCGTAATCGGGAAATCTCGTGTACACATGTTGGCATCTGTTCCGGTAACAGTATAAGTTGTAGTTACGGTAGGTGTAAAAGCAACACCATCTGTCACGCCATTATCCCAAGCATAAGTTACCGCACCTGAGCCGTTTAATGTTACTGACTCACCTTCACAAATCGTTGTTCCTGGCACCGCTGTAGCACTTACGTTTGGCGCAGGGTTAACAGTAATTTGCACTGTTGAAATATCTGTATTTGTACCGTCACTTACTTCTAATTCTACATCATAGGTACCATCTGTAGTCCAACAAATTGAACCTGGGTCTTGTGTATTTGCCGTTGCAGTGGTTGCACCATTGAACGTCCAGTTCCAAGATGTGATTGCTCCGGTGCTGTTATCTGCAAAAGTGATACAATCACCTACACAAATAGTAGTTGAAGATGGTGTAAAAGACGAAGTAGGTGTCGCACAATCGTTAACTGTAATGTAGGCTACTTTAGTCTCAGTATCATTTCCGTTATCATCAGTTACTGTCAATTCTACTTGGTAAGTACCAGCAGTTGAGTAACAAATGTTGGTTGGATTCTGAACATTTGAATTTGGCGTATCTGCACCTGTAAATGTCCATGCCCAAGCTGGGTTAGTTCCGAGTGTACTGAGGTCTGAGAAATCAATACAATCACCTGTACATATGGTTGTAGCAGAAGCTGAAAAGTCAGCTGTTGGTCCGGCTACTGCAGGAGTAGTAATTTCAATATCATCTACTGCAAAAGAGGGGTCAGTACCGACATTGTCATCATTATTAACCCATCTAAATCCGATTTGAACGTTTGGATTATTATCGGCAGATGCCGGCAGAGCTATTGAAAAAGCAGTCCAAGTTCCTTGAGGGTCACAACCAGCTGCAGTTACAGCCAGTGGATCAAGCTGTGTCCAAGTGGCACCATCAAAGTACCACAATGTTGCATCATCTCCTGCATCATATCCTGCTTGACCAGTGATGTCTTCTAAGTAATTAAAGTTGAGTGTTAGATTAGTTTCTCCTGTTAAGTCTATTACAGGTGATTCCACTCTACTATCTGTTTCTATTGTCATACCAAAACCTCCACCGGCTTGATATGCTGCACCGAAGTCGCCCAATAACTGTGGAGGACCTAAATGTAATGATGCATCAACCCCTGCACATCCACTTCCACAAGCACCTGCGGCGTTACCGCACTCTTCTCCACTAACATACCAAGTGTTGGGATCAGAGCCATTCGCACCTGTATTGGTTACAGCCCAGGCACCATTAGCCGTGACATGTCCAGCGGCAAGTGTACCAGAGCCTGGAGCTCCAAAATCCTCACTCCAAACTACAGTCTGTGTAAAGGAAATACCAGCATAAACAAATATGCTTAGAAACAGTAGTAAGCTTTTTTTCATTATCTCAATTTTTGCAAAAATTCGAATGCACCCAAAAATAGTGAAAATTCAATCAATACCATGAGTGTACATGCATTTAAACGAGTTTTACTGCAAAAGGTTGACTTTTGGAGCTATTAAATGCAAAGTTATTATGCAGGCACAGTAAAACTGTTCATTTTTGACAAATCTTGAAGGCTTAAAAACAATGAATTTTAATAACATTTGCACAATCGAATTTTAAGATATACTTTTGCCCTCTAAAATTTAAAAAACAAACAATGGAAGAATTGATGATCTATTTACCGATTATCCTTGCAGTAGTGGGGTTAGTCTACATGTTTATCAGAAAGAGTTGGGTAATGAAACAAGACTCTGGGGATGGTAAAATGCAAGAAATTTCTACATATATATATGAAGGAGCACTTGCATTCTTGAAAGCAGAATACCGTCTTTTGATGATTTTCGTAGTTATTGCTGCGGCGGCATTAGGAGTTATTGCTTATGTGGTACCAACAACCCATATATTAATTATCCCAGCATTTATTATTGGAGCAGTATTTTCTGCTGTTGCTGGTAACATTGGGATGAGAATCGCAACTCAAACAAACGTTAGAACTACACAAGCTGCTAGAAGCTCGTTACCTAAAGCATTGAAGATTTCATTCGGTGGTGGTACTGTAATGGGATTAGGTGTTGCAGGATTAGCTGTATTCGGATTGAGTTTATTGTTTGTATTATTCTTAGGATTTTTTGGAGAAAACGGTGGTGCATCTGTTGATCAAATGACAATCGTATTAGAAGCATTAGCTGGATTCTCATTAGGAGCTGAGTCAATTGCATTATTTGCAAGAGTTGGTGGAGGTATTTATACTAAAGCTGCTGACGTTGGAGCTGACCTTGTAGGAAAAGTTGAAGCTGGAATTCCAGAAGATGATCCAAGAAACCCTGCAACAATTGCAGATAACGTAGGTGATAACGTAGGTGATGTGGCCGGAATGGGAGCTGACTTATTTGGTTCATATGTTGCAACAGTTTTAGCGTCAATGGTATTAGGTAACTACATCATAAGAGATATGGGAACTAATGCTCCATCTGAATTTAATGGAATGGGACCAATCTTATTGCCTTTAGTAATTGCTGGTTTGGGAATCATCTTCTCAATCATTGGTACGTTAATGGTAAAAGTTAAAGACAACTCTGCGAAAGAAGCAGAAGTTCAAAAATCATTAAACATTGGTAACTGGACATCAATCATCTTAACTGCAGTTGCATCTTACTTTATGATTGACTACATGTTGCCTGCTACTATGCAAATGGAATTCTTTGGAGAAGGTATTGTTGACATCACAGCAATCAGAGTATTCGGAGCTGTTTGTGTTGGATTATTAGTAGGTGGATTAATCTCTTACTTTACAGAGTACTACACAGGATTAGGAAAGAAGCCTATTTTAGGAATTGTACAGAAGTCTTCTACTGGAGCTGCAACTAACATTATTGCAGGTTTAGGTGTAGGGATGATCTCAACTTTCTCATCAGTATTATTATTTGCTGCGGCAATTTGGGCTTCATATGCATTCGCTGGATTCTACGGAGTAGCAATTGCTGCATCAGCAATGATGGCAACTACTGCAATGCAGTTAGCAATTGATGCTTTCGGACCAATTGCAGATAACGCAGGTGGTATTGCTGAGATGTCTGAATTACCTGAAGAGGTAAGAGAAAGAACTGACATCTTAGATTCAGTTGGTAACACAACAGCAGCTACTGGAAAAGGATTCGCAATTGCATCTGCTGCGTTAACAGCATTAGCATTGTTTGCTGCCTTCGTAACATTTACAGGAATTGAAGGAATTAACATCTTTAAAGCTCCTGTACTTGCTATGTTATTCGTTGGTGGAATGGTTCCGGTTGTATTCTCTGCATTAGCAATGAATTCAGTTGGTAAAGCTGCCATGGAAATGGTAAAAGAGGTAAGAAGACAATTTAAAGATATCCCAGGTATCATGGAAGGTGAAGGAAAACCTGAATATGGTAAATGTGTAGATATCTCTACTAAAGCTGCTTTAAAAGAAATGATGTTGCCAGGTGCATTAACTATCATCTTCCCATTAGCAATTGCATTTATTCCAATGGCATTTGGAATGGACAACTTGAAAATTGCAGAGATGTTAGGTGGTTATATGGCCGGTGTAACAGTTTCTGGTGTACTTTGGGCAATCTTCCAAAACAACGCTGGAGGTGCTTGGGACAACGCTAAGAAATCTTTCGAAGCAGGAGTTGAGATTGACGGTAAAATGACTTACAAAGGTTCAGACGCTCACAAAGCGGCAGTAACTGGAGATACAGTTGGTGATCCGTTCAAAGATACATCTGGACCTTCAATGAACATCTTGATTAAATTGACTTGTTTGATTGGATTAGTAATCGCTCCAATTTTGGGTGGACATACTGATTCTCATTCAGACGATCACGGTGCAATTATTGAAGACGCTTCTATTGAAATGACTGAAGTGGATGCTTTTGACATGACGGAAATTATTTCAGTTTCTGCTGAGTAAAAAGCTCTTAATAAATATTAAAAAGCCAACTCAATGAGTTGGCTTTTTTTATTTTTACCTAGATGAATCTCAATTGGCTTTTTCCTATTCTAACGTTATGTTTGACCTACTCTTGCGCATCTGCTGAGAGCGAAGCCAATGAACAAGAACCGTTCACAGTAGATTTTACAACTGAACATCTAGATTCTAATCACTTCTTAATAGAGTTTACAATCAGGCTGGATTCTTCTAATTACTATGTATCACCTCACTCTTCAGGACATCACCAACGATTACAATTCTCCTTGTTTCCCTCTAGAAATTTTAAGTTAATCGAACCACTTAAAGAAAACCCAATAGCACAATACAGTTTTGATCAGATATCTGAAAAATCAGGTCATTTTGTTTATGAAACCACTCATTTTTCGCAAGAATTATCTATCATGAGTGATAGCTCTTTTAGCACTCCCGGATTGATTTGGATAGAAATGAGACCGACTTGTCAACCGTATGAAATCACCTTTCAGTTAAACTATGTTGACGAACAGCTCTATATCACGGATGTTCAGATTAAGACATCCAACTACCCTAATTTTGAAGACAATAAACGATTAGATAATCTGCCTGAGCCTAATTGACCGTCCAACTTGAACCTTCTGCCGAATCTTTAACTGTGATTCCGGCTTCTTTCAGCTTGTCACGAATCAAATCAGATGTTCCCCAATCTTTCTGCTCACGAGCGTTCTTTCTCAGCTCTAATACGATATCCATAGCTGCGTCAAGCTGGTTACCTCCTCCACTATCAATCATATCCAATCCCATCACTTCGAAAGTGAAGGCTTGCATAGCAGCACTTAGTTTTTTTAGATCTGCCTTTGAAATCTCAGACTTTTTATCTTTTACCTTATTGATATAAGTCGCAGCTTCAAATAAATTTGCTACCAAAATAGGGGTATTGAAATCATCATTCATAGCAGCATAAAAAGACGCGATTAACTTATCTACGTCTTCGCTACTTGTTTCAGAAGTGCTCAATTGATCCAAATCTTTGATGGCATTCATCAGCTTGTGGAAGCCTTTTTCTGCGGCTCCTAAGGCATCTGATGAAAAATCAAGAATTGAACGATAATGCGCTTGCATCATAAAGAATCTCACCACCATTGGATGATAGGCCTTATTCATGATGTCATTTTCTCCTGAGAATAATTCTTCTGGCTCTATCGTATTACCTGTCGACTTACTCATCTTCTGACCATTCAATGTCAACATATTGGCATGCATCCAATAATTCACCGGACTTTTACCATTGGTTGCGGTGCCTTGGGCAACCTCACATTCATGATGAGGGAACTTCAAATCCATACCTCCACCGTGAATATCAAATGTCTCTCCTAAGTATTTTGTAGACATGGCTGTACATTCAAGATGCCATCCTGGAAAACCGTCACCCCATGGCGAAGGCCATCTCATGATATGAGTCGGACTTGCTTTCTTCCATAAAGCAAAGTCAAGCGGACTTCTTTTCTCGTCTTGTCCATCTAAATCTCTTGTACCAGACAGTAACTCTTCTATTTTTCTTCCTGACAATTCCCCATAAGGATATGTTTCATTATACTTCTCAACATCAAAGTATACAGAACCGTTGCTTTCATAAGCTAGGCCTTTTTGAAGAATGTCCTTTGTGATTTCTATTTGTTCAATAATATGACCCGTGGCAGTTGGCTCTATTGTTGGAGGTAAATTCTTGAATTGCTCCATCACTTGATGAAAACCTACCGTATACTTCTGTACAATCTCCATAGGTTCTAATTGATCAAGTTTCTTTTTACCAGCCAAACTAGCCTCAAGGTGACCCGCATCTGTTATGTTACGAACGTATCTTACTTTATAACCAGCATGTAAGAGGTAACGATAAATCATATCAAATGAAATGAACGTTCTACAATTCCCTAAATGAACATCACTATATACAGTTGGACCACAAACGTACATGCCTACTTGACCATCTGCAATAGGTTTGAACGTTTCTTTTTCTCCTTTAAGCGTGTTATAAATCTGAATCTGTTGTGCCATAATGTTGTACAAAAAAACCCTGGCGACCAGCGGTGCCAGGGTTTAAAATTAATCTTTTTGAGTCAATTAAAGTTGTCCATCTGAATGGTATTTTCCTTTTTTCCAGATTTCAATCTTTAGAAGGATACCGTCTGAATCGTACTTGCACAATTTACCATCCCACAACTTACCTTTCTTGAAGTTTCCGTCCATCTCCAACTCATCATCTTTGTTGTATAACTTGTTGTATCCGTCTCTGTTGAACTTCTCTCCGTTCTTAGTTTTAAACTTGTCTCCTGATGGTCCACCAGCACCTTCATCATTTCCGCCAGCTGATTCTCCTTTAGGAGGATTCACTCTTTCTTTTGGTTCTTTAGAGGCAACTGACCCATCATCATTGTAGTTGATAATTTCTTTCACGTCTCCGTTAGGGTAGTATCTAACTCCTTGACCAACGGTTACACCGTCTTTTTTCTCGAATACGAATTCTGGTGTTCCGTCTTCAAAGTAGTATGCCACTTTTCCGTCTTCTTTACCATTTTCGTTAAATGTTTTTTCTTGAGCTACGTTTCCGTTCTCGTGATATCTTTTGTAAACTTCTTTTTGCTTACCTCCAGAGAAAGTTCCCTCTTCCATAATTCCACCATGCTCATAGAATTTCTTGTAAGCACCGTTTGGTCTGTTGTTTAAATATACACCTATCAAACGCGGCGTTTTACCGTCTTTGTGGTACTTAATCCACTCTCCGTTTTTACGATCGTCTTTGTAAGGACCTTCTTCTATTTTACCATTCTCAGGGTAACCCTTGTCCGGCTTCATGTGTCCCCAGATGGTCCACATCCCTTGCTTTAAACCATTAGCGTCAGTCTCATTTGGATACCCTTCTGGGTCTACACCTTCTTGTTCAATGTCGGTTGAGAAGACAGGCGTTTTTTCGTCCGTAATGTTTGAGAATCCAACTACAGGTATTACGAAAGCTAGTATGGTATAAATTCTTTTCATATGCGGGTCTTTCTTGTTCTGATTAGCAATTTACAAATTAAATCTTACTGTTCAAGATGTTTTCGATAAACAGAGGATTTTTAAAGATAAAAAAAAGTTTAACAAAGATTATCCGTTTTGATAAAAATCAAGTTTAGTCAATCTGAACATTATCTAGCATAATCTGTGCCATTTCACTTAAACCAAATTTAGCTGACCACCCCCAATCTTCTGAAGCCCTCGAATCATCAATACTTCCAGGCCATGAATCGGCAATCTTTTGTCTGAAATCTGGTTGGTATTCGATTTCAAAATTGGGTACAGATTTTTTTATTTCTTCAAAAATTTCTTTCGGCGTAAAAGAGATTCCTCCCAAATTATAACTGGATCTGATTTTAACTTGCTCAGCAGGTGCTTCCATAAGATCAATGGTTGCTCTAATCGCATCTTCCATATACATCATTGGAAGCGGTGTATCTTCTTTCAAAAAACAGTTAAATTTTTCTCCTCTTTTCGCACTATAAAAGATATCTACTGCGTAATCTGTTGTTCCTCCCCCGGGAAGTGAAGTATATGAAATCAAGCCAGGATATCTAATCGACCGTACATCAACATCATACTGAGTAGCATAATACTCACACCACCTTTCTCCTGCTAACTTACTAATACCATAAACTGTGGTCGGTTCCATAACGGTGAATTGAGGCGTATTAATACGCGGAGTGGTTGGTCCGAACACAGCAATTGAAGAGGGCCAAAAAACCTTCTTGATTACCTTTTCTTTTGCCAGGTTAAGAACATTGAAAAGTCCATCCATATTCAATTTCCATGCAAACTCTGGATTCTTTTCTGCAGTAGCAGAAAGGAGTGCAGCCAAAAGATAAATTTCTGTGATTTGATGTTTTTCAACCACTGCTTTTAATGCAGCCCCATCCATAATATCTAATTGCTCAAAAGGACCGTCATGATTTTCATCTAATCGAATATCACTGGCAATAATTTGGTCTTTTCCAAACCTATTTCTCAACTCATTTACGAGCTCTGTTCCAATTTGACCAGATGAACCAACAACTAATACTTTTTTCATGACATTAGATTTTTAGTGAGTGTGGCAAAAATATGCTTTTTCAAGTGCAACTGACAAATGTCATGGAAAAAATGAAAGACTTTTGATATCTTTGCTAGGCAGGCAATTATTGATTATGACATTTACATTTAAATACCTACTGTCTCTGCTAAAGTTTCTTATGAAAAGAAACCCAGAGTGATTGAAATCATCTTTAAATGAATTCATTAATCACTAAAAATTTTTTATGCCTAGATATCATAAATTGGGGCAAGTTCCCCACAAACGACACACCACATTTAGAAAACCAAATGGTGAGTTGTATCACGAACAATTATTTGGTACAATTGGGTTTGACGGAATGTCATCTATATTGTATCATCATTATCCTCCTACCCTAGTAAAGGAGGTATTAGGTTCTAAGGACGTAGCACCTAAAATTGCAGAAGCAAAGAGTCTCATGTCACGTTCATTCGCTGGATTCAATGTTCCAGCTAAGGACGATTTTCTCGAAAGTAGAGTTCCAGTTTTAGTTAATTCTGATTGTAAAATTGTGTTGTCTTCTCCTCGTAAATCAATGACAGAATACTTTTACAAGAATACTGATGCTGACGAAGTAATATTCATCCACAAAGGAGAAGGGGTATTGAAAACACTCGTTGGTAACATTCCTTTTTCATATGGAGATTACTTAGTGGTACCAAGGGGGATGATTTATCAACTAGACTTTAAAGATGAAGACAATAAGTTGTTCATTGTAGAGTCTTCTCATCCTATTTACACACCAAAAAGATACCGAAATTGGTTTGGTCAACTATTAGAGCACTCACCATTTTGTGAACGTGACTTGAGAGTTCCAGAAACCTTAGAAACTTTTGATGAAAAAGGTGAGTTTTTAATTAAGATCAAAAAAGAAGATGTGTTGTATGATTATGTCTATGCTTCTCATCCTTTTGACGTTGTAGGTTGGGATGGATATAATTTCCCGTATGCCTTTTCAATCCATGATTTTGAACCCATAACAGGGAGAGTACATCAACCACCTCCAGTACATCAAACTTTTGAAACGCCTGCTTTTGTTATTTGCTCGTTTGTTCCAAGATTGTATGATTACCACCCAGAAGCGATTCCGGCGCCATACAACCACTCGAATATTGACTCTGATGAAGTGCTTTATTACGTAGATGGAGACTTTATGAGTAGAAATAACGTAGAGAAAGGCCAAATTACGTTGCACCCTGGTGGAATTCCGCACGGACCACATCCAGGCACTTATGAAGGCAGTATTGGAAAAAAAGACACTGCTGAATTAGCCGTGATGGTGGATACTTTTAAGCCACTGCAAATTACGCAAGAGGCATTGGACATTGAATTAGATAATTATTACAAATCGTGGCTACACTAAGCCTTTTTAAAATATTAGTAAAATGAGTGAAAATAAAAACGAATTAAAGTCAGTTGATTACGGACTAGAGAAGATTTTTGAAGATGCTCAAGACTTCTTACCTCTATTGGGAACTGATTACGTAGAATTTTATGTGGGAAATGCCAAACAAGCTGCCCATTTTTACAAAACTGCATTTGGATTTCAATCCTATGCATACAAAGGACTCGAGACTGGATGCTCAGAATATGCATCTTACGTATTAAAGCAAGACAAGATTAAAATTGTTTTGACAACTCCATTGAATTCAAAATCACCTATCAATGATCACATTGTGAAGCATGGTGATGGAGTGAAAGTAACGGCTCTGTGGGTAGAAGATGCAAAAAAATCATGGGAAGAAACCACCAAAAGAGGCGCTAAGTCTTTCATGGAACCAACCGTTGAAAAAGACGAATTTGGTGAAGTTGTAAGAGCAGGAATTTACACTTATGGTGAAACCGTTCATATGTTTGTTGAACGTAAAAATTACAACGGAACATTTTTACCAGGATACGAAAAGTGGGAATCAGATTACAATCCTGAGCCAGTTGGCTTGAAGTACATTGACCATATGGTTGGAAATGTGGGCTGGAATGAAATGAACACTTGGGTAAAATGGTACGAAGATGTGATGGGATTCGTAAATTTCTTATCATTTGACGATAAACAAATTCACACGGAGTATTCAGCTCTAATGAGTAAGGTAATGAGTAATGGAAACGGAAGAATTAAGTTTCCAATCAATGAACCTGCTGAAGGAAAGAAAAAGTCTCAAATTGAAGAGTACTTAGATTTCTATGAAGGACCAGGAGTACAGCACATTGCTGTCGCAACTGATGACATCATAGATACGGTTTCAAAATTACGTTCAAGAGGTGTAGAATTTTTGTCTACCCCACCTGAAGAGTATTACAAGGCCGTTCCAGGAAGATTGGAAAAGCAAAGCCAGGAATTAAGAGAAAAAATTGAAACTCTCAAAGGATTAGAAATAATGTTTGTTGAAGATGA
>Ga0189274_100182_pt1 | contig 32076 bp, 41 predicted proteins | sample N5B1minimetaG_FD_130323 | JGI IMG/M metagenome (GOLD analysis project Ga0189274, IMG submission 130323) | Marine microbial communities from the Costa Rica Dome - N5 B1 mini metaG | ecosystem: Environmental > Aquatic > Marine > Oceanic > Photic zone | place: Costa Rica: the Eastern Pacific...
CATGAAATACTCAAATCCACTTTGAATAACTGCGCAACCAGCACTGTATTTACCAATCTTCTTACTAACCTTATTGATGGCTTCTCTGTGAATGTTTAATCCAATTTTTCCTGACTTTAAAAGCCCCAAAAGTTCATGCTTTTCATCCTTGTCATGGTCTCTGTAAAATTCAATTGGTCGATCTTGACATAAAGCGTAATACTGACCTCTGTGTTTTCTTTTAATGAATGCGCCTAAGTATTGACCCTCCGCCGTGATTGCACAGCCGTCAGGGTGTAATGGGTTCTTCAAATAATGTAAGCCTGCTTTAGTGGTGCATGGAAAGTATACAATCTCATCTTCTCCAGATTCCTGTTCAAAAATGACCATCAGGGTCTCATTGAAAATATCCGGGGTTAAACTCGCTGAACGAATCCCAATAATATTCAAATTAAATGGCTTTGGTCCTGTAAAGAATTTATATCCTTTTTTCGCCAATACGGCTTTTACTTTTTTGATAGTTGGTTTAAACATAACAGATACATTTAGTATGAGTGAATAATATTTTATCGTCTAGCGTTTGAAATGATGTCACATCTTTTTGAGCATCCAAAAAACATCCTAGAATCGTATTTTTTGGAACTTTAATATTTCGTCCATTGCTATCCCAAACTTTGGCGTCTTCAATGGATTTAATTTGCTCTTCTGCAATTCCACTCAATGACCATTGGCTGCCATTAAATTTTAGACCCATTCTGTAAAAGTGAGCGTTTAACGCCTTTTTTTCTGAGGTGGATGAGAATTTTGTGAGTAAAGCATTAACAATGGTTTTTCGAACCCCGCCAATTCGTTTTTCTTTAAAAATTTCGTTGACCTTTTTATAGCCCTTAACTGTCCATATTCTTCCTAGAACTCTTTTGGCTTTGGCTAAATCATCATCAATAATTGCGATTCTCAAATTTGTTGCGATAAGACTTGGATTAAATTTCGGTTTTGGCTTAGATGATGTTGAACCAGAAGTTCCAGCCATCAAGATTTTCTTGAATTCATCTGCTGAAATAATACTAGGTAAGTTTTTAGAGCTCAATGCCGCATCCATTTCTGATCCCCAATAACCGTCTGCTCCGAACTTTGGTAGAATTCCAGAACCATACTTTTTAATCAAAGCTTCTTGAATGTTCTTCACCAATTCACCCTTGCTACCCCTTTTAAGAGGGAATCCACTTGAAGAACTCGAACCTGTTCTTGCTGGTAAGGTCGTGCTTTCCTCAATTTCAGTCAATAATTCAGCGGGAATGATCGACTGAGATTTCTTCTTTTTTTGAAAGAAGTAGTAGGCAGTTCCAGCACCAATAGCCACAACACCCAATCCGATCAAAATGAATTTTACCTTATTACTTTTTTTCTTCTTCTGTTCCATCTCTTCTGTTGTTTGTTATTCTCTTGGTTTGTTCAATATAATCTGGCGATATTTTGCAATATCTAAGGGATCTAAATCCCCTCTCAAATCTTCCATTAGTGCAGTTCCGTATAAGTCCATATACACCTCTGAAGTGTCTAAAAAAGCCTTTTGACTTGGGAATTCTGAGACCACTGCGGTGATGGCTTCATCATCTGTTCCCCAAAACACACCCAGCCAATTGTAATTGACAGCTGCATTTAATCTTTTCGCCCAGCCATGAGGATCATAAATCACCGCTCCATTTTTTGCGTCCTTTGCTTTCTCAGGTTTTGAATTGATTATCGCTAACATCTCATTGTATTCTGTTTGCTTTAATTCTCCTGTCATATCTTCAATCAAGCTTCCTCCAGACTCTTGTTTTTTATAAGACTTTTGCACCTTTTTAAAATCTTCTTTGGAAGGTATCTCTCGAAGGGTATTCCTCAGTAGAACTTCATCCGTTCCCCACCAGCCGTTGTTGTCAAAGGCATTTTTAATTTGCTTTGCCCAAGTAGCGTGCTTGTCTTGTCCCAAAGTCTTGTTTTCTTCTTGACTAGCAATTTGACTTCTTACAAACTTGTTCCCAAAGTAAACTGCTGTTAACGCAATGGCTGAAACTCCGAGGGCAATGGCAATTGAAGTAATCAGTTTCTTTTGACCCGGGGTTAAGCTCGAGAACAAATTGCTCCCTTTATTTTGAGTATTTGCAGACATGCGTTCAAATGAATACTAGACTCCTAAAAAGTGTTTTGCCATTGCAACTTTGTTTGGATCTGTCTTTACCACCTTAGCCAAGGCTGCTAATGTCTTAGCATCTAAATAAGACGCTAAAGTTCCAAGCGCTTTTGCTTTGGTTGTGGCATCATTTTTACTTCCTCCAATTGATATTTTAAAACTATGCTTCTCCATTTTCTTCCTTTTTTTGATTCAATACTTCTGTTAATTTGTCTTCGAGTTCAGGATGTGCAGATAACATTGCCATTACTCTGAGGGCTTTTTTCAATCCTTTTTTTCCAACACTTTGTAGGATTTGATTGTAAATAAGTTCCTCTTCAGAATGCTCAGTATCCATTTCCATTTCTTCAGCTTCAATTTCAACTTCCGTTTCTGGTTCAGGAACTCCTTGTAATGCTCCTGGAGCTTTTAAACCAAATGCACCAACCACACCCGTTATTTGTTCCACCACGTCTCGAAACTTGTCCATTCCTGTTTCTTGATTGGCTTTGTATTTCTTGATTTTCTTATCCTTTTTAGCGTTCTCCTCTCGCAGTTTTTTGAGTTCAGTTTGCAGTTTTTGTTCTTCGAGTGCCTTTCTAATTTGGGCTTGTACATCAACTTCATTAGTCACTCCTTTTAGTCCATTATTTAGGATGAAAATGTATCTATTGCAGTTCGGTGAATAACCGTAAAACATCTTCACTTCAATGGTTTTTGTATCTGGATCAATGAACTCTAAATAGCGGGTAAACTTTCTTCCATCTGCATTTCTAGGAACTACGATTTCACCGTCAACTAGAATCGAATAATATTTGCGTTCACCTTGCTCATAGAGTTTGACGACTAATTTTCTTAGTCTGTCTATAGCCGATTCTGAATAAGGTTCACGATAAACCTGAGAACCGTTTTCACGTGTTTCAATATCTCTTTCTTTTATCTCTCTATATTCTTCCATTGTTTTCGGTTTATTCGTTTTTATCTAGTAGCGGAATGATTTGAATGAACTTACAATTCTGTCTGTCCTTTGTCTGGTTTTCAACAGTGATGATCCCGTTGTGGACATGTTGTAATTCATTAATGCCATCATCTTTCATATCGTAAATCCCAGCTTTGCTTTTCACCTTTACATTGTTAAGTGGTCGGATGAAAACATAGAGGTGATTTTCTCCCTTTATTTCCAAAATTTCGTTTGGGTCAAGGCGAAAATGTCGGTATCGAATAATGTAATTGTCATCAACTCCAAGTTCTCTCATTTTGCATCTTGCAAATTCTATGGCCGTTCCTTCATTCACAATCTTCGATTGGTTTTCTTGATTTGACAAATGATATTTCCAAGAGGATTTTCACTTTGTAGTCAACTTGGCTACTTGATGAAAGATCTTCGTAAAAACCGTCTATGATCGTGTCTTCAATCGGAACTCCAATTTTGAAAAACTCTCTTTTGCGTCCATCAAACCACCATTTGTTTTGTTCTCCTAATCCTGTATTTTTTAATTTGCTGGCATTGCCAGTTTCAGCGGCTGACCCGTTCACATATTCCGCGTAAAAGGCATCTCTTTTCTCGGGAATTCTTAATTGCAAAAAACCACTTTGACCTGCAATTGCAGCTTCTGGATTAGGGTTGTCTTCTCCGTTATTTGGTATAGATCTTACCAAATTTGGGTTAGCAGTAATCATAATTCCCACTACTTGCGTAATCGTTGAGGGTAGTTTGATTTGAAAAACCACTTTCTGATTTTGCTTCACAATGCTTTCAGTATGTATCAAGTATCGTTTCATTTCAATTAATGGCATTTAACTTTTGAAAAGAAGTAGAATGTCACTCTATATGGAGCAAATTTGACAGCAGGATGATCTTCATCTTTAAACCAAATTTCTACTAATCCGTTTCCAGATTCAACAAGCCCAACTTTAACCATTCTTTCGTTTGGTGAAACACCTAACCCAGTCATTAAAAGTTTAGACTCAAAGTCCTCAGGAAAAAGCTCCTGGTCATTGACTTGCATCTTTTGAGATCCTCTATAATAGAGGTGTTCCTCTTTATCACTTGTAATAGCAACTCCAAACAATAAATCAGCATTCTTATCCAATTCAAACTGTTTTTTAACCACCTGATTTTGATTGGCTATTTGCATATCAAATCGCTCTTTTATGATGTTGTGTTTGTAGCTCATTATTCTTATTTTTAAGTCATGTTTAGGCTTTCAAATTAAGTTTTGGGTAAAAAAGGACGAGCGGGAAAACCCTAAACTAAAAACCGCTCGCCCTGTTTTATCTGCGCTTTAGATTAAGGCGTTGTCGCCGTTCCGTCTAAAGCCACATATAAAAATTGTCCTGCTGGGATGTTGAAATTTGTTCCCAACTCCACCACCAATTCAATGACTTCTTCATCTTTGATAAGTCTCGGGTTATCTAACTTGTAGTAGCCCCATTGAACCGTGTGATCATTGTCCGTTATGAATCTTCTGTTCGATTGATTTTCAGGAACTATCTGAGTCTTGTTTGCTTTTAAGCTGAACTCACCGTTAGCAATTGCCGGAACCGTTGAAAGCGTTTTAAAGTTGATGGCTTTATTTGCTTCTGGATTGGCAGGTGCTGTTGATGTTCCTGTTAACAAGATGATTCCACTTACCAAGAAAACAGTGTTCTTAGGCAATTTGGCATTTGAGATATTTCTTACACCAACTTCTTTGTCATCCTGAGGTTCAAACATTTTGATTGTCTTGGACTTAATCTCTTTTGTAGAGTAAATTGTCCAATCCGCAAGTCTCAGTCTTCCTTTGACTAATTCTTGTTTGACGTTCTTCGGAAGTTGCTTGAAAAATTTCTCCATTTCACCTCTTGATCGTCTTGATCCTCTGACTTGTTTTGATAATCGGGAGATAGCTTTTACTCGTTGCATTGGCGACATGTGTCTTGTCGCTTTTTCCAACTCTCCAAATCCAAACAACTCTCCCACATTGTTGTATTCGCTATCCAATAACTCATCCATAATATTAATGTTTAGTGCTGCCTTTTTAATTTTTAGGCATTCGATTAGTAATTAGCAGTTTTGCTGCTCTATCATTTTTAGGGTATGTAATTGTGATCTACATGATTGAGAAATCAATCTCATCTTCATCCATGATGGCGTATGAGAGACCTTCTAAATCTTCTGATTCCTGATCTTCAAATTCTTCTTCAAAAAAATCTTCAGCATCTTCCATTTCCGTCTCCTCTTCAAATTCTTCCTCTTCTTCGAAAGACTCCTGTTCACCTCTTTGACTTAACTCAAAGTTGATTGCGGATTCCTTGTTCATTTCCTCAAAGACATCCAGACTGCTTAAATCAATTGCTCCGATAGTTTGATCCTCAGCTGACAATGATTCCTTTTTAGATCCAGTCAACTTATCGATATAAAAGGCTTGAAGCCAATTGTCTTTAAAGTTGATGAGTCTGTTTTTAGCTCCTTCGGTAACCGAGCCTAAACTGATTCCATTTACAGATTGGTTTTGAGATGCCATTCTGTTGTCCGCAGCTTTTGCAATTCCGTAAGCCATAGTTGCCGCTCCAGCCATTCGCAGGATTCCGCTTTTATCATTTAGAAAATGACCAGCTAAAATCAAAGCAACTCCGGCAATTGGTGAAAAGATTCCGCCAAGAGCTCCCAATCCTGCTCCTAAAGTTGAAACTCCCAAATCAACTCCAGATTTTAAAGCCACAACTTTTCCGTTGATCTTGTTGTTTGAAGTTCTCACTCCAGCATCATTGTAGCGTTTCAGCAAATTTCCTTTCTTCTTCTTATTCCTCTTCATAATTTCCTGTATTAAAATCTCTTGTTCTTATAGTAATTCAACTTTCTTGACTGTTGTTGTTCTTGCAGGCTTTCTTCTTCCACGGCTTTTTGGTGTGAATTTTCGCTTCGACTTAGATGCTGTTTTCTTTGCACCAGACTTTTTCTTTTTTGAAACTCCAGAAAGACTTTTACCTTTTTTCTTTTTGTTCTTTTTGACTAAGTAGATGGTTAAAGCTGTCCCTGCGACTGCAACTCCTCCAGTAATTCCCCAGAACAACACTTTGTTGTCCTGGTACCAGCCTTTGAATCCTCCTCCTGAATCTGTTTCTCCATTATTGTCAATCTCAAAATCTGATTCCTGACTTCTTGTTGGAGAAAATTGTTCATCCAAAATGAATTCATCTTCTGGTAATTCTGGAATAGGCTCCAATCCAGTTTCATCCTGAGTAGTCTCTCCAGCTTTCCTCGCCCTTCGGTCTTGAACCTTCTCTCGAACTTTAGAAACTAAATTCTTGATGCTGAATTTTCTTGTTTTCTCTTCTGCATTATCCGTGTTGTCTTGAATCTTAAATTTTTCAGCTGATTTAGATCCTTTCTTAAACATTCCACCGAGCTTTTTGATTAATGCTGCGATTGTTCCAAGAACTCCTGTCGCGGCAGTAATGGCTGCCCCTGTTGCAATACTAGCCGGCTCTCCAAATCCATTAAGTCCATCAAATCCATTCAGTTCTTCAGAGAATAACTCATCTCCTAAAATGGTTCGCAGATCATCATGGTCACTTGGCAGTGAAATGATGGCGCCCAATCCATTGAGGTTTACCATTTTATTTCGGTTGCCTTTTCCAGTTAATATCGCTTTTCGAAGTGATCCTGTTTTACCTCCAGCACCGTAGTAGATTTTTTCAATCTTTTCACGAATCTTTTTGAGTTGAGCAAATTTGCCCATGTCCATACTGTTTCGTTGAGCATCTGCATCTGACCAATAAGCAAACCTCAAATTACTGGCTACTTTGAAAAGGTTTAGTTTCATGCTAGCTAATATCCCAGCTCTCAATAATGCCGCCCCAGGATTCAACCTATTCAATACATGAAAGCCTTTTCTGATTTTATCTTTCAAAGGTGTTGCTTTTCTAACTGCCTTCTTTTTAGCTCTTTTCGTTTTTCTTTTAGCTTTTCTCGCTTGACGTTCGGCTTTTCCTTCTAAGCCATCAAGTTCTGATTCATCCAGAAATAGATCTTGGGCATCTATTGGAAGGTCATTTTCAAAATGCACCTTATCCCCAAAATCATTAAACCGCTCTCCTGGTACTCCGTTCAAATATTGTAATTCCATCTTTACATCTTTTTTTGCTGTATAGGGCACTTCGTAATTAAACCTATGTACCACACAGTCTATAATTATATCTCCTTTGGGGCTTTCTGCTACGGGATAAATGTGTTCGAAATCCAAAGCTTGATACCTTGTCATTCTCATCTTAAAGGGTATCCCAAGGTTCGTTAGAATTGATCCTATGAAAACTGTAAAACAATCACAATCAATTCCTGCTATTCTATCCCTCCAAGACCTTGTTGGTCTTCGGACTTGCTCCTTCCGTTCCTCATCTTTCGTATATTGAAAGTGTGAGAAACAGAAGTCCCAAATCCTTTTACAGGTCTCTTGCACACTCGCTCCCTGCATTTTTAAGGCTATTCGTTTTGTGTCGTCTAAGGTGTCTAACACAACTTGTTTCATTAGCGCTAATGTGTCCTCCAAGTTGGCTTCCTTTTCAACCGTTATGAATTCGCCTCTTGATGGTTTAAAAAACCGATCAAATTCTTCACCTTTTTTAATATGTCTCTTTCCTGTCCGAACCATACCTTATTCTTTAAATTGTCACCGTTTCGGTGTCATCATAAGGGTAGCTCCCTATTTTGGTAAAAACTGTTGAAGTGGTGTTGACTTCAAATGTGACAGATTCTTGTTCTGCCTGAGCGTTCAATTTGTTCTTCAAGACGGTGACTAGGTTGGCTCCCGCACCAATCAGTGATAGAAATGGTAAAAGTATGCTCGTTGTGATGATGCCAGTTTCTTTGAACGGCAAGACCTTGATTCTCCCATTAGTGCTTCGCACATCTTCGGGGATCTCAACGAGTGACATTGAACTACTAGCAAGTACTTTGCCTTCATGGGTCAACGTAATTAACGGTGCCGCCATTTCTATACTGCTATTTGTTGGATTCTTGATATTGTACTTCAGTACAACTTCGACCCCTTCAAATGTCACTTTATGCACTCTACCACCTACTTGAACAACTGCTTTTTTGCCCGCTCGGTTTAGAGAATAGAGATAACGCCCTCCTAGAAAAACCGCCCCTCCAATCAATATGATTTTTAATGCTTTCATTTATCTTCTTCAATTCTGTCCATTCTGTTGAATCGTTTTTTTACCGATTTGATATGAGAATGAACTTTGGTTGATAGCTCAGCAAATTTTTCTTTTAATCCTTGGACTGACTTGGCAACGTTTTTAAAGTCGCTGTGAAAGTCTTTTATGAAGTAAAGACAAACTGCTACGAGTAAACTATTTATGATTAACAATGCTTCCATTTTATGCTCTTTTGAGTGTTCCTATTTCACAGATAAAGTCTGCTTTTTCTAAAAAGTAATCTCGAAGATCTTCTGGTAAATCAATCTCATCCTCAATTTGATGTACCTCAAAAGAAATTTCTTTTTCATCTGATCGGATTGCATTTAAGAATTCCACAATATCCATTTCATCTAAATCGTGATGCTGACAATATTGGCTAACCATTAGATCATCAGAATTAAAACCTAGCGCTAGTCTTACGTTTCTGTGATCCATTTCGGCTGACTCGAAATCTTCGCCCGTAATCAGTTGAATTTCTTCTAAAGTGATAAGTTCACTTCCTATTAATCTCTCTCCTCGTTCCATCTTCTTTTATTGTTCTGGAGCAGTTTTCGCTGTTCCTGTTATATAATTTACAACCCTTTTATCGTTTTCATTTTTGAATAGTATTGTCTAGTGTCAGACTGTATCGAATTGTGTTGTTTAGTATCTTTTTTATTAGTTCAGAAACACCTTTTTAAAGTCAAAACCGTCATTTCTTCGTTTGCTGAGACCTTGTTCTTTGAACTCTATTTGATCATTGACATGATCTAAGAGAGCGGCCAGTTCTTGACCATGTGATTCTTTAACCTTGTGAAAAATTCCTAGAAGTATCTTCTTTATTCTTTTTGGTGCAGTCTGGTATTTGACTCCTAGTTCTTTGTAGGTCATCTCTTCAATCAATCTTCTAATAAGCAGTTCGATTTGAATTTCTGTAAGTTTTGCCCATAGGTCTTTATCCCATTTAATCCACTTCAATAACAACATATTTAGCCCCTTCTTATCCATCTTCACATTTTTAACTTTTATTAATTCACCTATTATCCTTCAAAAAATCGAAGGTTTCTTGAAAATCAATCTCCCAATAATCACAGTATTCTTTAATGGTCAGTCGCTTTGATTTTTTACCTAATGCATCCCTGATTGTTAAATGCTCTCGGCGAGCCACTGCGGTATTATTCGTGCCCGTGATTAGCTCTATATCCCTCACGGTTATGAGCATTCCTCCTTTTATCTTCAACTTCTTATCCTCCATAATCTCGGCTTGATGATTCAAAGTTCGGGAGGTTTTAGTCCTGATTCCAGTACCTTCCTATGGGAGGGAATACCCTCCCCCGGGTAGGTTGTCAAAAATTAGTCGAGTTTCTTTTTATTGGGAATGACATTAAATAAATGTAAACCTCCGAATAATAGAGAGTTGCAACAAATCAGATGATTTTAGGTTATATTATATAAGTGCGATCACTTAACATTTAATCCAAACCAAATGAGCAAGTACAATTACTACACTTGCCATGAACTAATAAAGAGGCACCCAATGGTTAAGCTCTGGGGCTGGAACGAGGCCAAAGTAGGCGTGTTTTATTCCTGTTTATTGTTAGATGGCAAAAAGTTCGGCAAGCGCAGTCGAACACTTATTACAGAATCAAGTTTTGAATGCCTCAAAGCTTTTGTGATTAATAGCACCCAATGTTGTGATGACAACCCCGAGTTTATGTCTTATGATGAAATAATGGAGCTGGTTCCACAAGCAGAACTATACAGATGGAATACCAGTTTCATAGGAATCTTCTATCACTCAGCATTAATTTCTGGAAAAAAATGTAAAAAGGAGAATAGATGTCTCGTTTCTAAAGCCAGTGTTGCCAGGCTAATCCATTATACTAACCAACGATTTTATGAAATTTCTCAGAAGAGAGCCTAACAATTTGATTATGAATAACAACGAGAATATCGTAACTTTACAGAAACAAAACAACCCATTCATGAGCCCCAAATCCCCAGTCTTTATTCCCATTAAAGAGTTGTTTGAAAAATATCCAACACTTGAAGAGCGCCAATGGTCAGCAGAGTTCTTTTTGATTTTAGTTGAGAATGATGTGATTACAGGAAGATTTGAGTCTGGCAAGTCTCACACATTAGAAATTGAGCAAAGCAGTCTTGAACGCTTTATTGAATATCATAATTCCTTTTTAAGAGATCGGTTTCAAAAGGTAAATGACAACCTGGATAAAATGAATAGAAAGAAGGTGTAAATTTTCTGTATATCAGTAATAGCTCATGTTACCTCATGATTGGCCATCTTATCTTTTGATTTGTAACTCTACATTAAGATGGGTGTTATCCGGATAATTAAGTCGGAAATTGCGGATTTGGCGCAGTAATATATATTTTTTCAAAAATACTTTATCGCCGAAGTGGCCTAATTATAGTGAGTTTCATTGCAAAAATCGAATCCTTATTTAAGTATTTGCTTAAATATTAAAATAAATCCCTTACCTTTACGTTTAAGTAATTGCTAAAATAATTAAATGAAGACAGAAGAAAGTTGTATCAGAGATTGTGCAAATGTTATTCAAATCAATGAAGCTATCGTTGAATTGAATCAGGTAGATGAAGATCTGCAGAGCGTGGCGGCTATATTAAACTTGGCTGGGAATGAGACCAGAATTAAAATTCTTTATCTCGTCCATCATTACTCGGAAATATGTGTTTGCGACTTGAGCGACATGTTGAACCTTTCAGTATCCGCAATTTCTCAACAATTACGCAAACTGAAGGATGGAGAACTATTGACCTCTTCCAAAATTGGAAAGACAATATTTTACAAAATCTCACCGGAAAAAAAAGAAATCATACAATTGATATTGAGTTTGTCAAATCATTCTTCAATAAATAAAAAACACGAAATATTATCATTATGAAAACAAAGAAATCAAACGGAGCCGCAACTACAGGTCTCTTAGCAGCTATCGCAGCATCCTCTTGTTGTATACCTCCTGTCATAGCGGCTGTGGCTGGAGTTGGAGGAGCATCTTCGAGCTTATCGTGGATGGAACCTCTACGACCATATTTGATCGGATTGGCTGTCCTTGCAATAGGTTATGCATGGTATAGCTATTTAAAGCCAAAAAAAGCTGACCATTGTGGCTGTGAAATTGAAAAACCAAAATGGTATCAGTCTAAAGGGTTTTTAATTGGAATAACCGTGTTTGCTGTAGTTTCAATTAGCTTTCCCTATTACTCACACATCTTTTTTACTGATAATAAAAAAGAAGTCGTACTCACAGATGAAAGCGAAATCACCAATGCAGACTTCAAAATTGAAGGAATGACTTGTGATGCCTGTCAACTACATGTAGAGAGCTCTGTTAATGAATTGGATGGCATTGTAAATGTGTCGTCATCCTATGAAAAGGGAAGCGCTTCGGTTGAATTTGATAAATCTCAAACTAATCTGGAAGAAATAGAAGATGCTATAAATTCTACTGGTTATACTGTCACTAATATTGAAGAAATTAATAAAACAAACTAATCATACAACAATGAAAAAAATAATAGGAATAGGGATTTTAATGAGTGCGATAATAATCACACAGGCTCAAATTAGTGGTTCATCCGATCTACAAGCCAGAACAGAAATAAATCAAACAAACCCAAAAACTGTAAAATTAAAAGTGACTGGAATGACCTGTGCAGGTTGTTCATCACATGTTACAACTGCATTAAAAAAAGTTGAAGGCGTTATATCGGTAGACTTGATATATCCGGGAGACGTTGCAACTGTATCTTATGATGCGGAAAAAACTAACACCAATGAATTAATAGATGCAGTCGAAAAAATTAATTATAAGGCAAAAATAGTGAAGGAAGATGAAAAATAAGGCGAACCTAAAACTGAGAATAGATGGGATGACTTGCTCTGGCTGTTCTTCCCATATAGAAAAAGATCTTATTACCAAAGATGGAGTTGAAACATGTTCTATTGATCATGAAACAGGAATTGGTGAGTTTAGTTTTAACTCTAATTCTTTAAACGAAGATGATATAATAAAGGCGGTAAATTCAGTCGGTAATTATACCGTAACTGAGAAATTAGATTCCGTCAAAAGTAATACGAAAACTCCTGAAGAAATTAAACTCAATGGAAATTATGATTACGATTTGATCATAATTGGTGGTGGTTCTGCAGCTTTTTCAGCTATGACCACTGCGAATGATAATGGCATTAAGGTATTAATGATCAATGGAGGTTTACCCATGGGAGGTACATGTGTAAATGTTGGATGCGTGCCTTCAAAGTTTCTTATTCGTGCCGGTGAAAGTATACATCAATCTGAACATTCTCCTTTTAACGGTATCATACCAATCGCTCCTATCGTTGATTTTAAAAAAATTATTCAAGAAAAGAAGCAGCTAGTAGAGGAGATGAGAAAGAAAAAATATCTGAAAGTAGCTGATTCTGTTACTAATACGAAATTTATTACCGGCTGGGCACATTTTATTGATGATACGACAGTGAGCGTTAATGATACTAATTACTCAGGCAAAAGAATACTGATAGCAACAGGTGCACAAACTAACATTCCAAATATTCAAGGACTGCAAGAGGTAGGATATCTAACTAATATTTCACTCTTTGAACTTGAAGAGAAACCAGAAAGTTTAACAATACTCGGAGCTGGGTACATTGGATTGGAAATAGCGCAGGCATATTCAAGACTTGGCGTAAAAATTCGAATTTTAGAATTTACCGATAGAGTGATCAGAACTCAAACACCTGATGTAAGCGAAGAAGTTCAAGCTCAATTTAAAAGGGAGAATATCGAAGTATTACCAAATGTTCGTATTCAAAAGGTTCAAAAAATTGATGATGAAATTTTAATCCATGCTTTGGATCCAAGGGGAAATCCAATTGAATTCATAGAAAAAGGAAATATTGTTGTTGCCACTGGAACTAGTCCTAATACTAACAATATGGGGATTGAAAATACCAATCTTAACCTTGATAAAAAAGGCCATATTGAAGTAAATGGGCTTCAAGAAACTAGTGTTGGTAATATATATGCCGCAGGAGATTGTTCCAACACACCTGCGTTTGTCTATACTGCAGCAGTTGAGGGCAAAAATGCAGTCTTAAATGCGTTTAATATACAAGAATCGCAAACTGATTATAGTGCATTACCATGGGTGGTTTTTACAGATCCTCAAATTGCAGGTGTAGGTATGGATGAAAATGAAGCCGGTAAAAGGAATATTCCTTTTGAAGTAACCAAGTTGCCTCTTTCTGAAGTACCAAGAGCCATAGCGGCAAAGAACACCAAGGGCTTTATTAAACTAGTCAGAAATTCTTCTAATGACAAAATCATAGGAGCAAGAATTGTAGCAAGTGAAGGGGGGGAATTAATAATGGAAGCCGCTTTAGCTGTGAAATACGGAATCACCGCAACTCAACTAGCTGAAACTTTTCACCCCTATCTCACTTTAAGTGAAGGATTGAAAATTGCCGCCATTACCTTTACGAAAAATGTTGAAGAGTTGAGTTGTTGTGCAACCTAAGAATCCAAGATGATGCGATTCACATTTGTTTTATTTTTATTCAATTCCTTATTCTCATTTGGTCAAGCTCATTTAGTACCTGCCAATGGAGGAAATGGCCTCTCTGGAGGTGTTTCAGGTTCATTTAGAATGTCGTGGCAGGGTATTGATTCAGTGCAGGCTTATGAGTATATCCTTACGGATAATCCATCTTGTTTCGAGGGGTGTCCTGGAGATACACGCCAAAACATTATTCAGGACACGACCATAGTCGAATATAACCTGGAGGTAGATAAGTGGTACTATTGGAGAACACGTCTTCATTACAATAATGGTGACACTAGTTCTTGGTCTGGAGTATCTTCCTTTTTAGCTTTAAATGAGCCTACCAAGCCGCTCACCGATTTTGTTGAAGTTTATCCAAACCCTTGCCGGCATAGCTTTGTTCAATTTAAAGTTAATTGGGGTATTGACCCTTCTGTAAATGAAATTGAAGTTTCCGTATATGATCTTGGCGGCCGAATTCTAGTATCGAACGTGACTCTTCAAAAAGGTGGTGAATGGATTGAAGTAGTGCAACTCGATTGCATTTCCTGTTCAGAAACCAATTCTGCTGTGCTCAAGGTTAATTTGGTTGGCAATGAAAGTCTGAATGGTGTACTTTTTAAAAGAATCGCTTTTGCAAACTAGATTACCTATACTACTACTTGGCTTGTATATATGTGTACACACATTAGGTCATGGTCAGTGCTGTTCTCCAGGTACGCCAGTAAATAATGATGCATATTCTGTTGATACCAATCAAAGGATGGTGCAATTGGATTTCCGTTATTCATTCGGCTATTCCCATAAGTATTTTGATGGGCTAAAAGAATCCACCACTAAATTTATAGATAATGGAAATTTTAATTTCATTGGATTTGATTTAAGACTCAACCTGACAAACAGGATAAGGTTCAACATTGGTACAGGATATTTTGTGAATAAAACTCAGAATTATGTTCAGGGTATCCTACCAAAGAAGCAAGTAGGAAATGGCATTTCCGACATTAATACAAGTCTCTTATTTAAACTTAAAAGGATTAAAAATAAAGTTGGGATTGAAATTTACTCAGGAATAGGCATTAAAATACCAATAGGATCATACAAAACAACCTATGAGGGCGCGATTCTTCCTTTCGATCTACAGCCTACAACGGGTGCCTTTGATGTGATTCATAAAGTGATTGCCATCAATTATCTCAAATCACGTAAATCAAAATTCATCTTTGATAATAGATTTGATTTTAAAGGAATGAATAAAGATTTGTACAGATATGGGGTCTATGATAAGTTGAGTATTTCCTACGTGCGAACCTTGAAAAATAAAATGTTTCTGTTAGGCGGTATTTTTTATGAATACAGAGCTAGAGATACTCAGCCAAACACTGGATTTGGTATTCCTTTTAAAAATAATCGCGAGCATGTAATTACATCAGGATCTCACAAAATTTATCTCAACGGTTCATACGGCATAAATTTGAAAACTAACTTATCAATGTGGCTATTTGCAAGCGTGCCTGTGTTTCAATATTATAATGGCAAACAACTAGGAAACTCGATTCTGGTGAACTTTACGATTAGAAAGAATTTTTTGCTCAAAAAAAAGTTGAATTAGAAATATAGAATAAATGATGCATAACCATGAAAACAGAACAAATGAATAAACGAGAAAGTATTGATAACCAATTTAACGATATTCTTCTTTCTGACTTTGATATAAAAAACAACTATTTCATCAAAGAAATTTTAAAAGAACTCCTGTTGGGGAAGCCAATATCAAAGGATAGGTATTTTGAATTGGCGGATCTACCAAGTCTAACTGCCAAGAGGGTGCTTGAAAAACTTGGAGAATTGGATGAGCATGATAATCTTGTGGCATTTTCAGGTCTTTCGTTGAAACCCACACAGCACCAGTTTAATGTAAATGGAGTCAAATTGTTCGCATGGTGTGCAGTGGATACGATTATGTTTGCCAAGTGGTTGGAAATTGAAGCAGAAGTTCAAACGAATGATCCTTTAGATGGTTCTCTTATTAACCTGCGAATAAAAGGTGATCAATTATTATCCACCAGCCATGAAGCCGTATACGTCTCATGGTTAGATTCAGTTGATACCTGTAATATTCGAGTCTCTTTTTGCGATCATGTTTCATTTTTCGCTCATCAACATACCGCACAAAAATGGCTTGAGAATAATAAAGAGGGTAAAATATTAACAATCAACGAGTTTTACGACACCAACAATGTAAATATAGAATGCTGCTAGCAAGCGAGTAGTATTTGCTCTGATTTAATTCCAGATAAAAGTGGTTTTTTTACTGGATCAGTTTTAAATAAAACTCGTAAAGTTCTTCTTCCGCTCCATCATAATAATTGAATCGCTCATAAACAATACTGCCGTTGGCATTTACAATTGCAATATAAGGCAATGGACCTACTCCAAGAGCTCTTTTCAAATCGCCATTTTTATCAAGTAAAATTTCAAAATCCCAACCCTGTGAATTAGCATAGGGTATGGCACTGTTAGATGTTTTCGAGTCATCTATAGAAATAGCAATTAGTTTAAATCCCGATTCTTCCACCCAATCATCATACAACTCGCTGATGTTGTTTAATTCAACATGACAATGAGGACACCAAACTGCCCAGAGGGCAATTACATAAGGCTTTCCATTGTTATCAAAATCACCGGTACTAATGGTAGTTCCATTTTCATTCTTTAGTGAAATTGATGGTAAAGATTTCCCTTTTTCTTGTTGATAAGAAGTGCTTCCGACTAACAATAATAATACGAATCCAAAAGTGTGAAACTTTAGTTTCAAAAAAGTTATTCGGCCAGTCATTATTGGGCTTTCACCATAGCCGCCTGATGCACATTCCACTTGCTAGTGCGTTCATGTACATAGGTTACGATATCAACTTCATTTTCGTTCCAATCAGTTGGAAGCGTATAATTGTAAACTTTCACAAATACTTCTCCTTTGTTAGGAGCGGCATCTAGACTTTCACCTTTAGGATCCGTGATCATATCTCTTAAAATATGCATATGATGATAATCATCAACAACAACGGTATCAACAAATTGCTTGTCAACTATGTTATTTTCAACTAAGCCTAAACTATAATATAGCGGCTCAGATTGGTCATTCAGAATATGATATTTCGCAACTATCTTAAGATTCCTGCTTGAGGGCGTAAATCGAGAGACAATTTCAATATTCACATCAGGAGTTAAGTTCATCTGGGTAGAAACATAGCCCATCCAATTTGGTCGCGAATTACTCGTGATATCAGGCTCACCCGTCATTTTGGTCATATCAAATGCGGCACTAGGTACGCTCAAAACTCCCCCTAGCATGCTCACAATGGTATCACCATCTTCAGTTCTAAAATCATAAAGGTTTCCCATAACATTTGGATCACCATAAATGCTAAAAAAATGACTGTGAATATTCATGGCAACCACTCGATTCGGATAGGCTGAAATAACGTCAGCTGTTATCCCATGCGCTAGAGGGCAAGTATAGCAATAAACACCCGTAAACTCTTGCATTAACAATACTTTTGTCTGAGGTGATAAATTGCCTTGGTCATTATAGCTACTATCGCTTTTCTGATCAATTAACTCAGCCTCTTCAGCAGGTGGGATAGGATCATCCTTCTTACAGCTAAGAAATAAAATACCTAACAGGAATATGCAAATAGTCCACTTCATCATTATCGCTTAATAAATTTGTCAAACAACAGCTTTTGATCATTTTCAATTGCCTCAATTATATATGTTCCATTCTCAAGATCCGCTACATCAATAACAGGATTGGCTACATTTATAATTATAGATTTTACTCTTTTGCCTTCTATTGAATAGATGTTAACTAGAACATTATCCAGGTTTTCTAGCCCACTCAAATTTATTTCAGATGTAGTAGGATTAGGGTAAACACTTATCGCTATTTGATCATTTTCATTCACCCCTACATTACTAGTAGCATGATAGATAAAAACAATTGTATCTGCATTAGAAGGATTTGAAGTTTCATAAATTCTGAAGCTAATCTCAGCATCACCAGGTGTATTATTGAAACCAACATGAACATTAAAATATCCTTGCTCTGTATCGTTCAAAGTCCCAAAAGTAGTAGTCGTAGGCACACTAGGGAAACACAATTGATGTGTACACAATGTTACAGTCCATCCCTCTGCAGGTATCGTGTTCGTTAATAAATCAAAACTCAAATCAATCGGCGTTCCAGAATTATTAACCACATAATTGTAATCCGAAGGATATTCCGACACATCAAAATAACCTTCAATTGTATCGGTGGTCACATCAAATGTCTGTGAGAAACCATTTATACCAAACAGGCAAACGGCAATTATTAAAAGTGTTTTTTTCATGATTCTTTTATTTGATGATTAATTTTTTCGTTTCGACAATAGTTCCTTCACTTAGCAATGTACAGATGTAAACGCCTGCTTCTAGTTCTTGGTTAATAGTCAAAATTCCTTCTTTGTTTTGAACAGCTGCTGAGAAGATGATTTGCCCAGCTAAATTCGTTAGTTGCACACTACCCTCATTTGTCGGCAAGGAGTAATTAACCGATATTTCGTTATTACTGCACGGGTTAGGAAAAACGGAAAGCTCGCTCTTAACCTCAGCATTCTCTTCTACTCCAGAAGTAGATCCAGTAACTGTAAATGATCCATTCAATCCACTATTAGAATCAGTATATTGATATGTACCAACTTCATTTGCAAAAACTGTGTACAAACAGCTTCCGCAGGTCATTACATAATCCCAATTTGATGCCCCAGTAGGAATAGAGGTTGATTTTGAGCCATGACTACCTGAAGCGGTTCCTAATTCAAAATAAAATCAATTTGATCTCCTTGTTGAACATTTAGCGATGCTGGTGAAAAGCCATCAGCACCTACTTCTACTGTATAGGTGGTTTGTGAATAGCCAACGAAAGACACCGCTATCATTGACAAAATTGAAAGGTAAAAATGTTTCATTTGATTACTTATTTAAGATTTATTATTAACTAACTTTTCTGAGAATTTCATTCTTAGAAATCATGAGAAAAAATGGTTCCAGTAGAGTATGGTACTCTTCGCACAGTCTATAATACGTGGTTTGAGCTTCTTTTCTATATTCTAAAATATCACCGTCCTTCATTTTTCTTAAATGTTGTGAAATAGCCGGTGCTTTCATTGACAGAATATCAGATAAGTCACACACACATAGTTCTCCTTCTTCGTAAAGGAGAAAAAGTATACTTAAACGAACTTCATTTCCTGCTAAATTTAAAGCATTCGACAGCAGTTTTACAGAGGAGCTTACTTTGTTTATCTTCTCTTTACTTCTGTCTATTTGTTCTTTATCAGCAAAAACCCTGATACATCCATTTTCTTTTCTCATGGGTTAAATATATGAATAAAAACAGTTATTAAGCAATTGCTTAAATAATTAAATAAGCAATTATTGAATTCCTAAGCACTTCTATTTGAGCTTTTTCCAAAATTATTTCACCCAAGATGCACCCAACTTGAGAAAAAATCCAATCAAACAGCCGCAATTTTGTCGAGAACAATTGAATAAAATGATATCGCAACAAACATAATTACACCAGAAGATTTAGAACAATTCTTGGAAATACGAACGTTAAATCTAGAATATGAGATTATGTTAAACCAGACAAAAAAAGTTCAAAATCTTCATTTATTTTAATAAATCAAAGTTGGTGAATTATATAAGTCCTTTCATGACATACCAAACCGTAAAAAGAAACAAATTAAATTTGTGAGTACACTTGAAGAATGGTGAGTAAATAAGATTGAAGAGTTGGATGGATATTATGCGGAAAACTAATCACTTCACTATAATATTCTTGATTACTTGGGCAGATAAATGAAGTGAATTTTTAGCATCAAATTGAACTTGCATTGAATTGTCATAATCGATAATTTCCATCACTTTCAGCTTTGAACCCAGTTGAATTTTATTACCATCAAGATATTTTAAGAACTCCTTTGAATGATCTTTTACTCCAACCACAACTGCGTTCTCTTTCAATTTTAATTGATTGAGCGTTTTATCATAACGCAATTCAATTTTCCCTTGTTCATTTGGTATTGGATCACCGTGTGGGTCAAACCTTGGTCTATCTAGAAATTTATCCAGCCTATCAACTAACTCCGCAGATTGTATATGCTCTAACTGTTCCGCAATTTCGTGAACTTCATCCCATTTGAATTCCAGCTTTTCCACTAAAAAAGTTTCCCATAACCTATGCTTCCGAATTACAAGTAAAGCTAATTGCTCTCCTTTCGGCGTCAATTCAACGCCCTTATATTTTTCATAATTAATGAGTTTTTTGTCAGAGAGTTTCTTGAGCATGTCAGAGACAGTTGGAGATTTAATTTTCAACAACTCGCTAATTGATTTGGTTGAAATACCACTTGGCCGAATCTTAGCTAGTTTATAAATCGCTTTAAGATAGTTCTCCTCTGTGTTGCTGATTATCATATAACAAAAGTAATTAAGAAATTTTAATAAAAAGATTAGACTAATCTAAACTTATGATTAGATTTGTCAACAAATAAAACTGGAATTAATGAACATAAAAGTCTTTTACTCCTTATTAGTCTTGGCAACAATCTCCTTTTCATGTAAAAAACTTGGACCAATAGAGCCGCTTGAAGAGGATGTTCTAGACGGTCCAGTTGACGGCCTATCGAATATGGAAAGAGCAGAATTTTTAAAAGGAGATGAAGCTTTTGCTGACATATTCACAATAGATGAAGGCCTAGGACCTGTTTTCGTGGCAAACCAATGTGCAGCTTGTCATATCGGTGATGGTAAGGGAACAGAGTTTGTTAGCTTCATGCGTTTTGGACAATCTGATACCTCTGGAAATCAATTCCTTTTGCAAGGTGGTCCTCAACTCCAACACAAAGCTATTCCAGGTTATAGCCCTGAGGTTTTACCATCAGGGGCTTCAACTACTACCTTAATTGCACCAGCCGTAACAGGTTTAGGTTATTTAGATGCAGTTTCTGATGCTGATTTATTGGCGCTAGAAGATCCTAATGATAGTGATGGAGACGGAATTAGCGGACGGGTGCATTGGAATACTATTCCTAATTATGTCACACTAAGACCTGATGCAATAGAAGTGGCAGGCAGATACATTAGCAGATTTGGAAAAAAGGCTGCAGCTTATGATTTACTAGCCCAAACGGCTGGAGCATATAATCAAGATATGGGAATCACATCTGTTTTTGAGCCAATCGATCCATTCACTGGTTTACCAGTTGAACCTGAAGTTAATGAATCAATTATTCATCAAGTGGTATTTTATCTCAAAACGTTAAAGGCACCGATACCAAGAAACCAAGAAGATAGTAATGTTATGGCTGGTAAAGCTCTATTTTCTCAAGTTAGCTGTGTCAAATGTCATGTTGACGTGATGCAAACTTCTTATTCGCCAATTGACGCACTTTCATACAGGGAATTTTATCCATATACAGATCTTTTACTTCATGATATGGGACCAGGCTTAAATGATAATTATACCGAAGGATATGCATTAACATCTGAATGGAGAACTCCTGCCTTATGGGGATTGGGCTTATCTAAAGACTCACAAGGTGGTCAATATTTATTGATGCATGATGGCCGTGCGAAAAGCATTGAAGGGGCGATTTTATTACATGGAGGTGAGGCTGACCAATCAAGACAACAGTATGAGCAGCTATCTGCAACTGAAAAAGAACAACTCATAAAATTCCTTGAATCCTTGTAGATGAAGCGCAGAGAATTTATAAGTCAAAGTTGTAAAGCGCTAATTGCTATTCCAATTGGTGTTGGATTGTCGAGTTGTGAGGGCATTTATTATGTGACGAATCATCATATTGAAAATGATTTGGCTACAATTCCTTTTTCCGAATTTCAAATAGTTAAGGAGGGAAAAACGAAGCTCAGAAAATATGTCTTACTCAATACCGAGAAATATAAATTTCCGATTTGTATTTATCGCACCGGCAAAAACAAATTCACCTCATCTTTACTTGAGTGCACCCATCAGGGCTGTGAACTTAATGTTGCAGCAGGTGCATTTAATTGCCCTTGCCATGGTAGTGAATTCTCCACAAAAGGTGAGGTTTTAGAAGGCCCTGCGGAGCATAATCTTAAAACGTTTCAAACAAAATCTGATGAAAAATACATTTATGTCACACTTTAAAAAGTATTTATCTATCTCGACATTGATCCTTTGGTCGGCTACATTGATGGCTCAAAAGGATTCTAGTTTTTTTCAAGTTCCACAAGACACGAGCACTGTAAAATTAAATATGGATGCAGTCTATGACAGGCCTTTTTTATCACATAAGAAAGTACCTGTTGCTGTAGGTGGATATTTGGAGGCAAATTCAATTTATACGATTAATGATGGTATTACTGATGGTTTATCTTTTCAAGCGAGAAGGTTAACACTCTTTATGTCTTCATCCATTAAAAATCGGTTAAAGTTTTTGACTGAAATAGAGTTTGAAGATGGAACAAAAGAAATAGCGATAGAATTTGCTGCATTGGATTTTTCAATTCATCCTCTGCTGAATTTTCGTGGAGGAATTATAATGAATCCTATTGGCGCATTTAATCAAAATCATGATGGTCCAAAATGGGAATTTATTGAACGACCAGATGTTTCAACAGGCATAGTTCCCGCTACTTGGTCTAATGCTGGTTTCGGGTTATATGGAAAGACAAATAAAAACAATTGGGTGTTCGGGTATGAACTCTATGTATCCAACGGATTTGACGGTAGTATTATTGACAACGAAGAAAACAGAACCTATTTACCCGCTTCTAAAGACAATGAAGAACGGTTTGAAGAAAACAACAGTGGTTTACCAATGATAAGTGGGAAACTGGCTATTAAGAATAGAAAAATTGGTGAAGTTGGATTTTCCTACATGGGCGGAGTGTATAATCAATTTGAAGCTGATGGATTGACACTCGATAAAAAACGTAGAGTTGATGTTGCCGGCTTTGATCTGAATTTGACTATTCCTAAAACTAATACCAATATTATTGGAGAAGCCATCTATGCTTATATAGATGTGCCTGGCAGCTACACTCAACAGTTTGGAGAATCACAATGGGGCGTTTTTGTAGATGTTGTTCAACCAATATGGAACCCCCAAGTCTTTAACTGGAAAAATTCCTCTTTGAATTTAGCTCTGCGATTTGACTATGTAGATTGGAATATGGGCATGTTCAATGGTACAAATACTCTAATTGGAGATGATCTAATGGCAATCACTCCTGCCATCAGCTTTAGACCGTCTAGTCAAACTGTTTTCAGATTAAACTACAGGTATTCTTGGCAAAAAGATATTGTCAATAATCCCGCAGCACTTTCATCAAGTTGGTTATTTGGGTTTAGTACTTATTTTTAAACCACCAATTATTAATATCATTTTGCTTTCCATTAATCGAATTTCATTCTTTGAATTCTTATGGCATTGAGTATTGCTAAAAGTGCAACACCAACATCTGCAAATACTGCTTCCCACATTGAAGCTATTCCACCAGCACCTAAAATCAAAACGATAAGCTTTACTCCAAAAGCTAGAATAATATTTTGGATGACAATCTTCTTGGTTGCATGTCCAATATCAATTGCCGTGTTAATCTTATTCGGATGGTCGGTTTGAATAACGACATCTGCCGTTTCAATTGCTGCATCACTACCCATAGCTCCCATTGCAACACCAATATCACTCATGGCCAAAACAGGCGCGTCATTGATTCCATCACCTATAAATACAACCACTTTCTCAGGATCTGATTTGATCTCTTGAACCTTGCTGACCTTGTCTTCTGGCAGCAAACCACCAAACGCCTGTTGGATGTTCAGAACCTTTGCAACTTTGGTTGTTATACTCTGTTTATCTCCAGACAGCATAACAGGAGTGATATTTCTCTTGTGTAATTCTTGAATGGTAGCTTTTGAATCTTCTTTGATTTCATCTGACACGGTGATGTATCCAGCATATTTTCCATCAAGTCCTACAACAACTATACTTTCTATAATGCTATTTATCTCCTCAGGATAGGCGATATCATTCACCTGCAGCAGACGCGTATTACCGACTAAAACTTTTTGATGATTGTATTCAGCCTGTATTCCATGACCTGGTATTTCATTTACATTTTCTACAGTCAAATTAACCTTATCATCAGATGCTAGAACGATAGCCTGGGCTATTGGATGTGTTGAGTTTTTCTCAATAGCTGCAACCATGTTTAAGAAATCGACTTTGTTCAATATTTCCGATTGAATCTTCTCAACCTTAAAGCTCCCTTTTGTTAGTGTACCTGTTTTGTCCATAACAACGGTGTTTACCTTGGTCAAAGCATCTAAATAATTTGATCCTTTAAACAGAATACCATTTTTAGAAGCTGCGCCAATCCCGCCAAAATATCCCAGTGGAATTGATATTACCAAAGCACAAGGACATGATATCACAAGAAATATTAATGCTCTGTACAACCAGTCATTGAAGATGTATTGATCGACAAAGAAATAAGGTAAAAAGGTCAGAGCTATAGCCAAACCAACTACTATTGGTGTATATATTCTTGCGAATTTTCTAATAAACAATTCAGTTGGTGCCTTTTGTGAAGCAGCATTCTCAACCAATTCTAAAATCCGAGATAAAGAACTATCCGCATATTCTTTCATAACATGGACCTGAATAACCGGTCCTTCGTTAATCATTCCGGCCAGAACTTCAGCTTCTTTTTCTAATTCAACCGGAGCACTCTCACCTGTAAGAGCAGCAGTGTTCAGCACGCCATGATCTGACAATAAAACACCATCAAGAGGCACCTTTTCACCTGAACGTACCTGAACAATTTCACCAATATGTACTTGTTCTGGATCTGTCTCATATACTTTTCCATCTTTGATGACATTCGCTGTGTCGGGCCTAAGATCCAATAAAGCTTTGATGTTTCCTTTTGCTTTTCGAACGGCTGCAGATTGAAATAATTCACCAATAGAATAAAACAGCATAACAGCTACACCTTCTGGATACTCTTCAATATAAAAAGCACCAACTGTTGCAATGACCATGAGAGTGAATTCAGAAAATACATCTTTCTTGAGTATCGCTTTCCAAGCATCTTTAATAACAGGAAAAGCAACGGGCAAATAAGCGAGAATGTAAAGTGATAATCTTGTGTAATCTCCGTACCAATCAGCTTTAACCGTATTATCCAGAATGACAGCTGTCATTAATAAAATGAAGGTAATGATAGATGGGATATAGGGCTTTAATGCACTTGAATTGCCTTTAGCTTTTTCAGCCTCATTAGCCATTGCATGTATTTTATCTTCTACATCACAGCATTCAATTTCACCTTCTGAATTGTAAGAGTGAAAATGTTTTTCTGTTTTGGAAGATTCGTTTTTCTCTAAATCCATCTTCTAACCTTTTTTTTGTAATCAATATATTCTTGTCCGTGGATACCAACAAGATACTCTTCTTCTAATCGTGTTTGAATTTGAAGAATGAAATAACACAATACGAACAGCATAAAAGTGACCGCATTTGGTGCAATAAAAAACACACCCATATAAATTAACAGGACACCTAGAAAAACAGGGTTACGTGATAGTTTGAAAACACCCTTATCAACGAGCGTGGTCTTTTCTTCATAATCAATTCCTATTCTCCATGAGTTGGACATTTGATATTGGGCAATAATTGTCCAAACAAAAGCTAAAATTAATATCCCTGCACCCGTCCATTGTAATTCTGTGATAACCAGATAATCCATCCCTCCGAGATAGCGAGAATAAAGGTCTTCAAAAAATGTAAATAATATAATAACACAAACACTTAGGGCAGTCATAATTTTGAATACGAAACCAATGTAATCATGAGCATTTCCTGACCTGCTAAACACGAAAGGATTTTGCCCTGTACGCTTCCATTGCACATAACTTCTAATAACAAACACTTGAAAAAAGTAAAGCAAAATGAACGTGGGTAAAAAAACTTGAAATATTGTCATCTCTTTTGTTTTAAAATTCGGTTGGGAGTAAAAGCCCTCCCAACCGATTGAATTAATTAATGGTCATGGTCATCATGATCATGTCCTTCGTGATCCTCTCCATCATGGTCATGTCCATCATGATTTTCTTCTGTTGTCGATCCTTCTTCTTCACCTCCACAAGATGGTAAAGCTGCAAGTCCGAACGTCATTAATGCCATCATGGCAATTGTTTGAATTGTACGTTTCATAGTTTATTATTTACTTATTAAGTTTTGTTTCGACAGCCTTTAATAGGTGTTCAACTGTTTTAACACCTTCAACTTCACTGTCTAAAAAGGATACCCCTAATGATTTCTCTACTTCAGAAATCAAATCAACTATGCTCAATGAATCTATTCCAATATCATCATATAGACACATTTGATTTTCAATGACTCCTTCATGTTCAGAAACCTCTCTGATTAACTTGAATACTTCTTCTTTCATAAATTTTAATCTTTATCTGATGATTCATCTTCTTCCTCCTTAAATAGTTTAAACACCAAACCACCATTAATTACAATCCCATCAGTTGGAGCCCAAATTTCTGTGAAAGTCGGGTCATTATTCGGGGGTGAAATCATTGATTGATATTTTGACTGTCGGGTATCGGTGAAATTTTCAAAATTCACAAATAGACTTAATCTTCCAAATTGACGCATTACCATCAATCCCATGGTAAAGTAATCTCTCGTTGAAGAGTAATCACTTCTGATTTGTCTTCCAGTATAGTAGATCTCATATCCAATTCGCCATTTATCTTCTTGTTCAAACATGAATATAGCACCGGCACTGTGTTTCGGAGTTAGGGGTTTCTGTTCATTGATATTATTGTATTCAAGCCTGACATCAGCATAAGCATATTGCAGAAACAACCTAAAATCTCCATAAGTAAATTTTGCGTTAGTCTCAAACCCTCTACTACTAACAAGTCCATCCGCATTTGTGAAGTTATACTGCACGCCTGCTGAATCTTGCTCTAACACCAAGGAATTCGACAATTGAGTGTAAAAGAACATCTGATTAATTGAGAAAGTCAATTTTTTCCCAAACACAGTTTTATAATTGACATCAAAATTTGCCCCCATAGATTCTTCAGCATCTACGGTCTGAATGTCTAAGGGATAGATATTTTGAAAAGACAATACTTCTGCCTCTTCATTGAAAATGGTAGGTAACTTATACCCCATACCACCTCCAATTCTAGAGCTGAACTTTTTGCCAATTTTACTTAACAAGGAAACTCTTGGAAGCACAAATGCTCCGTAATCCGTATTGTAATCCACTCTCATTCCACTCTCTAAAGTGAAGGCTTTACCAATATCCCAGTTGTTTTGGGCGAATGACCCAAACGTAGTGTATTCATAACTCCGTAGTGGAGTACTATATCCTTTGTCAGATTCTTTAAATTGATCAGTAAATAAATTTCCTCCTATGATTATATCAGTCTTTTCAAAAGATCTGGACCAGCTTGCTTCCGAGAATGTCGACAATTGCTGACCTTGAAATGAAAACGTTGGTACTGAAATACCTCGATCAAAGAAGCTGACACTGTTCTTAACCGTCAGAATACCACCTTTAGAAAAAGTGTGTTCAAAATGCAATTGGCTGGAGGCTCTTTTAGAAATGTTGTTTTCTGAAAAAGTATTTAGAGAATCAGGTGACCCTTTCAGCACTTCCAAGTCGCCTCCTAATCGATTGTCATAAGCTAGATTAACACCAAACCAGAGCTTTGTACTGTCCTTAGGATACCAAAAGAATTTTGGATTGAAACTAAAACTATGGAACTTAGGAATGTCTGAAAACCCGTCTTTATTCGGGTCATATGGGAGTTGATATGAGCCTGAGGTATACATAGTAAACCCAGCTTTTTCACCTCGATTTGACCAAAAGATATTTCCCGTAGTTCCCAAAGCAGACGTTTGGTTTATCATAAAATCCAATACTTGTTCGTCTTCAGGTTGCTTAGAGACTAGATTAACAAATCCAGCAATGGCACCTCCTCCATATAATGTGGAAGAGCTTCCTTTGACCAGTTCTACTTGCTTTAGATCTAAAGGAGGGATTTGCATTATACTTAAGCCTCCCGAAAACCCACTATATAAAGGAAAACCGTCTTTCAATAGTTGAGTATATCTTCCGTCCAAACCTTGTATTCTAATACTTTGGTTGGCCGAATTAGCTGAAGTTTGTTGAATCTGAACACCTGTACTTTCCCTAAGAATCATAGCAATATTAGTAGAGTTCATAATGGCCTTTTCTCCTAGTTCTTCATCATCAATAACTTCTACTCTTGTTGGTATCTCTTCAATGTTTCTACCGCTTCTAGTTCCTTGCACTACAACTGTTTCCAATTCTTCTTTACTCTCTAATGAGAATACCAAAGGCATCTTTTCTTTTATTGGAAATTCATATTGTAGTTCAAGGGTTTCAAAGCCAACAAAAGAAATTTGAATTACCTGCATTCCATCAGGGATTTCTTTCAAATGAACTTTACCATTAAGGTCCGTAACACCTCCTAAATTAGAATTTTCGACCTTCACCTTTGCACCAATTAAAGGTTCTCCATCAGGGTCGTTTATTATTGCAATAAATTCGTTTTGTGCTTGACATACATTTAAAAGTAAAATGCCAAAACAGATTAATATTTGTTTCATGATTATTTGAATTAGTTAAATGAATATTGATCTAATTAAGACCAACTTAAATGTTTAACCAAGACAAATCGGAGGACGGAAAATATCGCAGACGCTTTCCTCATTTTGATTTTCAAGAGGAGTTGTAAAGTTCACAAATTGAAACATGGGACCTACAGGTAAAAAGACTTGATCTGACGGATTAAACCCTACGCAGGAATCACATGAAATGAATGGATTGCACGAACATTCACAACTATCGCAATCATCTTCAATTGAACAACTTTCAAATTGATCTACAATTGATGCTATGGCAGGTTCCACTACCATAAATGAAATAAACAGTGCTAAAATGAATGTACTCAACCTCATTGTCTCAAAGATAGTCATTTGATTTTTAATTAATGTTAATTGATTTAGATTTAATGGCTGTGTTCAGCTTCTCCTTTTTTCATTTCAGCCATGAGACTGTATGCGTTATTCCAAGCCAGTTTGGTTCCACTTTCAAGCGGCTCAAACAACTTGATTTCAACCCAGCCATTGTCTTTAGAACCTATTGCCACTTCAATTGGCTCAAACGCCCATTGCTCTTCACCGTGATCAGATTCTTTTTCACCCTTAAAAATGAAGTATTGATCTCCTTCTCTAACAACCGCTTCTTCGGGCAAGGCATAACTCATAAAATCTTCAACAATGATTCTTCCTCTGACATACATGCCGGGAATCAAATGCCCTTCTTTATTATCAATTTCTGCATGGATGTGTACAGCCTTCGGGTCGTTTTCAAAACTCTGACCAACTGAATAGATTGTAGCTGAAAGCAATTTATCGGGAAGTGATTCAACAGAGAATTGTACTTTTTGCCCTTCTTTCACTTTGTGCACATCAGATTCAAAAACCATCAGGTCGGCATGCACATGTTCATTGTTAATGATTTCAAACATACTCGTTTCAGGGTTGACATATTGCCCAACCTTTACCTCAACTAACTGCACATAACCATTGATAGGACTTCTTACTGCAACAGTCTGAGAAACTTTGTTTTCTTTTAAATTTTCAATGTTCACTCCAACCATTTTAAGCTGTGCTTCTAAGCCATTCACAACTCCTTTTTTCGAATTAAATTCACTTTTTAGTTTTTGAAAATCTTTACCACTTGTGATTTTATCTTCATACAACTTTTCTTGTCGATCAAATTCTTGTTCCAAGTATTGCAGATCATTCCAATTGGTGATATAATCAGTTTGAAGTGTAATTAAATCTGGGTGAGATAGGTATGCTAAGACTTGTCCTTTTTTAATTTTCTCTCCTTCAATGACCTTAATGCTTTTTACATTTGCGCCAATCACAGCTGTTACTTCAGCTTGGTTTTGAGGTGGCACTTCAAGTTCTCCGTTTGCTTCAACATAAGCCCCTAGATTTCGTCTAGGCATAGTATCCAATTTAATATCTAAAGCTTTAAATTGATCAGCTGAGATGTGTATTTCTTCACCATGTTCATCACCAGATTCATTCTCGTGATCATGACCGTGCTCATCTTCTGAATGTTCATCAGCCTGTGTTCCGCCACATGCAAACAACATAAAGCAGAAAATTGAATAATATATAATGTTCTTTTTCATATCTAATATTTTATTGTCCTAATAAATATGCCATGTTGATGGCCGATTCATTATAATTTTTTATCGCATTTAAATAGTCCTTTTTGACTTGAATTCCTCTTTCCAAAATCTGGATATAACTGATGAAATCGATATTTCCACTTTCATAACTCTTCTGAGCGTTATCAATCATTAAATCAGCTTGAGGTAAACCAGTATTTTCATAATAAGAGAGGTTTTGCATTTCTCTAATCAGTTGCTGCATCTGCATTTGAAACTGGTTGTTGATTTTAATCAAATAGGAATCGGCATTCAATTGAGCATTCTCTCGTTCTATCTTTGAAGTTTTAACGTTTGATTTGTAAGAACCAAAGAACAGTGGAATACTAAGTCCAAACTCAACACCTTGAAAACGATCTCCCAAAGTTCCAATTGATCCAGACTGTGTTGGGGTGCCAATCATTGATTGATTAAAATAGCCGAGAGATAAGTCTGGTAAAAACCTGGCTTTATTGGTTTTGATTTCTGCATTAGCTATTTCAATCTGCTGATTGGTATAGGCTAAAAATGGATTACTTCTCAATAAAGAGCTATCCTGCAAAAATTCCATTTCCATTTTCGCCAATTGAGATGGATTAAAGACTAAACCAGTGGAATCGTTCAGTAATATACTGAGCTCCCTTTGTTGAATTAAGAGATCTGCCTCTATTATAGACAACTGATTTCTAATTTCTAAAGATTTAGATTCAGCCGTTACTTTTTCTAATAGATTGGTTGCTTCCACCTCATAGCGCAGTTGAGCAGCCTTCACAAATCTCTGCATCAAAGAATCTTCGTAGATCAAAAGTTTTTTTCTCTCAGTGAGCAAAGCCATTTGATTCCATGAATTGCGTATCAATAATCGCAACTTGTTTCTGACAACTTCAAGTTCTAATTCGGCGCCAACAACTTGTTCCTTTGCCAAATTCCATTGTGAGGTGTAGACCGTAGGAAATTCAAAATCTTGAGAAATACTAAAACCAAAATCAGATTCAGCACTATTGTATTGACCAAACTGTCCGTTCAAATTGGTTTTAGCCGGATTAAAAGCAGCCTTTTTATTTTGTCTGCTGAGTTCAATTTGATTCTCTGCTAATCGCACTTCGTTATTGTTCTGCAGTCCAATTGATATGGCTTTATCCACATCTACAATTTCAGTCTCCGACTGTGCAGTACTTTGAAATGGCAGGCTTATTAGACCAAAGAATAAAAGAGCTGTGGCTAAGCCTGGAGTCAACTTTACTTTTTTATTGTTACTCATAGTTTCTGTCCATTTATAAAGAATAGGTAATACAAATAGTGTTAAAAATGTTGCCGTAATCATTCCGCCAATAACCACAGTGGCAAGTGGTTGTTGAACCTCTGCACCAGCAGATGTAGATATCGCCATTGGTAAAAACCCAAGTATATCTGTCAATGCAGTAAGCAGAATTGGTCTTATTCTTCTTTTGGCTCCAAGTCTAATTCGTTCATCTAAATCTTCAACTCCCTCATCTTTGAGCTCATTCCAACCACTGATCAAAACCAAACCATTTAAAACCGCAACTCCAAATAGTACAATAAACCCTACTCCAGCTGAAATACTAAATGGCATTCCTCTCATCCACAAAAAGAATACACCACCTATAGCTGCAAGTGGTATAGCCATATAAATCATGAGAGATTGTTTGAATGATTTCAATGCAAACAAGATTAAGATGAAGATTAAAGCCAGAGCAATTGGAACCACTACTTTAAGCCTATTACTTGCTCTTTCTAAGTTTTCAAATGCTCCACCGTATCTGATATAGTATCCTGGTGGCAACTCTAA
>Ga0189274_100183_pt1 | contig 32033 bp, 32 predicted proteins | sample N5B1minimetaG_FD_130323 | JGI IMG/M metagenome (GOLD analysis project Ga0189274, IMG submission 130323) | Marine microbial communities from the Costa Rica Dome - N5 B1 mini metaG | ecosystem: Environmental > Aquatic > Marine > Oceanic > Photic zone | place: Costa Rica: the Eastern Pacific...
GCATTTCCGAGGAATTCCAGGTCATGCGCCACATGGTCAATCTAGAAACGGTCAATACCTATGAAGGCGCCCACGATGTCCACGCCCTGATCCTCGGACGGGCGCAGACAGGCCTGCAGGCCTTTTTCTAGGGCCCGCGCGCTCGACCGGGAATTTGCCCACAGGCACGCCACTCCCGCCTTGCGGGCTGTCTTGCCCCTTGCAACTCAATCGCTTACACCGGTGAGACTGGCGGGGGGACATACATGCCGATTCTGATGGGACTTCACATCCTGGTGGCGCTGGCCTGCGCGGTTCACGTCATTCGAACGCAGCGCCAAATGTACTGGATCATGATCCTGTTCATCTTCCCGGCCCTGGGGTCACTGGTCTATGTGCTGGCAGAAGTCCTGCCTTCTCTGGCTGGTAGCCCCTCGGCCCGCAAGGCCGGCTCGGTGGCAAGCAAGGCGCTCGACCCCGGCCGCGAGGCGCGCGACGCGCTGGTCCAGGTGGAGATCAGTCGGACACCGGGGAATATGCGCCGGGCCGCCGATGCGCTGCTCGCCAGCAATCGCCCGGCGGACGCCCTCGTCATGGCGCGGGAAGCGGCAACCGGCGCTTTCGCGGAAGATGGCGCGATGATGTTCACCCTCGCCCGCACGCTCTACGAGACCGGCGAATTCGGCGAAGCCCTCGATCAGCTCGAAGCCATGCAGGCCGCTCATCCCGATATCCGCCACCCCGAGGCGCATCTGCTCTATGCCCGCACGCTGGAAGCGCTGGGACGCCTGGACGAGGCCGCGGCCACCTATGCCAGCGTCTCCGACTATTTCCCCGGTCCGGAAGCCCGCGCGCGCTGGGCCATGCTGCTGGAAGCCAGTGGCGATCAAGACAATGCCCGGGCCCGCTGGAACGAGATTCTCGCCGCCGCCCGCCATGCGCCCAAATTCGTCAAACGCACGCATCGTCGCTGGCTCGACATGGCCCGGGCCCGCGCCTGAGCGTCGCTCTCTTCCGCCAGCCTGCAATCCATGCGGCAATTGCGGCAACTCGCACTTGATGCCCGCGCCGCCGCATTCTAAACCCGTCAGTGGAGAGGTGGCCGAGTGGTCGAAGGCGCTCCCCTGCTAAGGGAGTGTGCGCCAAAAGCGTACCGTGGGTTCGAATCCCATCCTCTCCGCCACTTGCCCTCGCGAAAGCGTTCTCCCGATCCGGCTCCGGCCGGATTTTTCCGTTGTTTTCGAGGGTTATGCGGGTGAGGCTGAGCACTGGCCCTAGCGCCAAGTGGCCCGGAAGTGGTCTCTCCGGGCCGATATTCTCCGGACCTCATGACTGCGCCGATTTGGTGCAGAGCTTGTAGCCCTCTGAAACTGCTGTGCTTTTCTGGCTGTCAACCTGAGCACTTCGATTTCGGGGGCGCGCATCAGAATGAACGGAAATCGAACTCCGCCACTATTGGTCGACATTCCCCACCGAGACCTGGTCGGACAGAGCTAGGCGAAGTAGGCGTCAGACGATAAACAATTCTTTGAAAACAGGTGCGACCGGTTCGAGCTTCTCCGGCAAGGCAGCACCGTGACAAGTTAGCCCAAGGTATGTAGCAGCGCGCGTAGTGCCGACATAGAGATACTTGTCAAAGAGATCGGGATGCTGTTCGGCCAGATCGTCTACGCCGACAAAGAACACGGCCTCAAACTCCAAGCCTTTGATATGCTGGACATCGAAGACGCGGATATCGTTGTTCTGTCCAGCAAACTGGCCCTCGTAGCACGGAACAACATTCATGTTGTGGGCTTCTACGCGCCTACGCAGTGCCTCGGCAAGCGGCCCGACATCCTGCTCGTTGTTTACCAGCACCGCGACCGAGGGCAGAGGCGATGTGAGTCCTTCGACTTCGACCAGTCGCGCTGCCAGCCAGTCTGCGATGGCATCGTGGCCTTTGAGATTCTTGGCAAGCACGGGATCGATGCCGTCGCTGTTGACGTCTTTGGGCAGAGTCACATGAACCGTTTGGCCGGAGCAGAGGCGAACGATTTCCGACGCGAGGTGGCTGAGCTGTCGACTGTGACGGTAGGTTACTTCGATAGGCCGCACGTCGATGCCGGGAACCGCCCAGTTCATGTCGTCGTTCGATCGGCTGCCCCATTGGGTAATGCGCTGATTGAAGTCACCACAGGCAAAGAATGAACGGATAGCTGGATTGGATAGAGCCGCCATGCTGCGAAGCTGGAGCGGCGAGAAATCCGTTGCCTCGTCCACCATGATCTGGTTGCGGACGAGCGTCCGATACTGGCGCACAGGTTGGAGCGCCCCGCTGTCCGGCAATCGAGCGAGCGCCGGTTCCGTCACGATTTCTGCCAGAACCTCGAGCGTGCCTGCCAGCATCAGATCCACCTCAAGCGGATGGGCATCCGCCGCCGACGTGACAGCAGCATCGTACCACCGCGCCTCCGTGATGCGCGCCCGACGGAAACGACGGTAGCGAGCCGGGAGGCCGTGTACATACCGCCGGATGGGATTTGTGAAACGCCGCAGTGCTGTTTGGAGTTGAAGGCTATCGCCAAGCTCTCGCAGATCGGCGCGTTCCATGGTTCTGTCACCGATCCAGGTCGCTATGCGGGCTGCCCGGCCGCCGCGCGGGGCTGACCGGCCGGAGGCGGCAGCAATGGCCTGACTTCTTATATTGGACGTGAATGCGGCCAAGGCCTTTGCGACCGGGGTCTGCGGCGCCGACACATCTTCATCGTCTTCGCCGTCGCCTTCCTCAGGGTCTTCTTCTGGGGCTAGCGTATCGAGGAATCGCGCGAAGTCGGTCAGCAGCCCGCGGTCATGGTTGAGCCGGAAATTGATGTGACGGCGGATGCGTTCGTCGGACTCGGTTCGCAAGGTCGACAGCGGTTCTTGGACAGTTGCAATGAAGCGGACAAGTTCCAGCAGGGCACTGGCAGTGGTAAGCCGCCGTAGACGGCCGAGAAGGGCTTCAGCTTCGTTAGCTATCCGAGCGACATCCGCGCGCTTGGTCCTTTTCAGTGTCTCGGCGGCGGCGCTAAAGTCAGACCAGAACTCCGCAAGCTGCCATTCGTCGAAGTCAAGGAACCATTCGGTCTGTGAGGTTATCGTCTGCGGAAGGAGAATCCTTGCGTCACGTTGCTGCACGAAAGCACCGCCGCCTGTACTCGATTTCAGAATGCGGAAATGGTTACGGGCAAGCTCCAGGCGATACCGGTCCCAAGTCGATATCTTCTGGTCAGGAGCCGCGATGCCCTCACGCGCGAAAGCCTCTTTCAGGTACTGTTTCAGAAGGTCGGTCGGGGTGAACATGAGCCAGCTGTCTTTGTGTGGCAGCCCGCTCTCGGTTTCGGCTGCCGCGGCGACACGCTTCTCGTCGTCTTCGAGATAGGCCTGATCCAGCTTTTGGCCGAGCCTTCGGATCAGCGTGGTCGTCTTCCCTGTCCCCGGCGGCCCGATAATCAGAAGCTGTTTCTGGAGCGGCAGCCGGAAAATCTCGTCTTGGTAGCGGTCCAGAATGGGTTGATCGCGCAGGCCCATTTTGGTGATGACCGTGCGCTTGATCCCTTCGATGATGTCATCGGCTTGCTGCGCCTCAGCCAGGATATGGGCGAGAAGATCTTCCTCGGTCAGCGAGGCTTCGCCCGGCTCGATCAGCAGCTTCCACATCGACGGCACGGTGATCGGGCCGTAAGCTTCTGTGGACAGAACTGAATTGTGCGAATCCCAATGCGCGTCCGTAAACCCCGGGTGCAGGATTCCTTTCTCAAGCACCGTGACGGTGACTTCGCCTTTGGGCAGCCGCAGTTCAAAATCGTCGCCGACGTCCAGCGACGCCAGGCGACCGGCGGGAGTGTTACGACCGGCGAGTCTGAATGTCGCCTTACCGAAGTTCTCCGCTGTGTTCCGGCAAATATAGTAAGTCGCCGTTTCCCCGTCTTCGAGTTCGACCACTATACGGGCGATGGCGGGTTCCTGCGCAAGCGAGACGAGACTACGGGTGCGCGCGTCGTCGATATCGCCGAGGGATTTCAGCGCCTCGCCGGACGTAAACGTATTGATGCTGGCAAACGAGTGCGCACCAGAGGCGCGGTTTTCGGCAAGCCGCGCGCGCGCCGCGGACGCCACGTCCGTCAACGCGGCGAGTGTATCCCTGGATACTCGCGCAACATCATCCCTTTGGCTCGGCTCGGTCATCTTCCCCCCGAAGTTTATTCTTTTCGCGTCCGTCGAATGTAATGGTGATGAACACGCAGATTTGGCGGATTTCTAGCAGCCCATGGTTCGGCATTGGAAATACCTAGTGACAGAAATCAACTTCAATGTAAGGCCCGCTGGAGCTGGGAGAGATGAAATCGGGGGCGAACCTCTATCCTTCACTCACAGCGCCTTCGGCAGAGCCAATATCTGATTGATCTGAGTGACAGCGCAGCATCCCGCGGAGTTCCTGGACCGAATAGGGTGGTGACCGGCGGTGGGCCACCGAATGGCAGTTTGGACACAGCGGCACGAGGTCGGTCCTTGGATTGACGACATAGCCGGGCCCTACCGTTGATACTGGGGCAACGTGATGAACTTCGATCAGACCGGCCGCATCCGGTCCATAGCGTACGCCCATGTCGAGGTCGCAGGCTTTGCAGAGGTACCCGTGTATTGCAAGTGCGGCGGCCCGATTGCGGCGATCGCGCTCATATCGGTTCACCGCAACTCGGGTCTTCGCGCCCTCTGGGAGGCCCATGACGTCAGGTTCGGCTTCCTCACCATCCACTTCAAGCGGTAGTAGCGCTGAAACTGCCGCCGCCGCACGTGAGGTCCACAATCCGATCTCGCGTGCGTCAGCATTGACGTCACCGTCGTTGATCGCAAGCATTCCACGACCGAGGACAAGGTCCAAGCTGCGCCACGGAGCAGACCAAATCGCCCTGTCCTCGGGATCGACTACCGTGCCATTCACGGCCATCGAGATGTTGGCGCCGGCCTCGCGGCAGACGCCAAGCACAGTCCGGAAAGTCTGCCGTCCTGTTTCGTCGGAATTCCCCATGGCTTCTATGAGCTCACCGGCAAAATTGCCGGGGCGGAATTGAACATCGATCCGTCGCCAGCCGATAACAGTACGCAACGTGAAGGTCTGGCCTGCAGGATAGTCCGCGGGTCGCAGTTCGAGCCAGCGACTACCGTCCGGGTCGCGACCTTCGGTGCCGATGAACAGGAGTCCCGTTTCAGCAGATACCAAGTCTGCGAGCGAGCGTGGATCAGGCGACGTCATTGTCCACGTCCGGTTCCGGCAATGTTTCGACCAGCTTTTCCAGGATGCGTGAGATTTCGTAGCGCATGTCTTGGAACATAGTTGCCGTGCTGTCCTGAACCGTGGACAGCTCTGCAACTGCCAATGCCCACATCAACGAGTCCATGCCCTGCATGGTCACGCTTCGGTTGAGATTGGGGATGTAGACCTTGTGATAGTAGGGATGGCTGGTGTTGATTTGGACGGCCCTATGTTGTTCGATTAACGCTGGCTGGAACAGAAGCCCATTGGTGATCCCTTCTACCGGCTGCACGAAAACCTCGCCCGGTCGTTTGGCTGAAGTAATGGTCAGTTTCAGCCGCGTTGTCCCGTGCTTATTGTGGACGAAGGCCTCACCCTTGTTCGGGTCGGCAATGTTCACTTCAGGCCCGCCCGCGGCCGCTTCACGATTGCGGATATTGTTGTTCGAAGTGTCGTGTGCACCTTCACCTTTCTTGGAAATGGCCTTTTGCTGGCCCTCGCGCGAGCGACGATTGGCCTCGCGGCGGGGTGCCGGCAGGAACTGTGTTTGCAACCAGTTTGCCAGGTCCTCGTTGAGGATGATCTGTGACTTCTTGATGTCTAGGTGAAATGCGTCGTCCAACTTGTGATCAAAGGAAAACTCGACACGCAATAACGTGAGGTGAGGCTCCTTCTGGTACAGCCCAAGCCAGTCGGCGTCGTGGATGAGCCGGTTCTCACGGTATATGTAGATGCCCTGTCGCTCGTTGGACAAGAGTGCCGCCGATGCCAGCTTGTCGTCAGGGAACTCTTCACGACGCGGCAGAATATAGGCCCGTACTGTGAACGTGGCCTCGCGGCCGTCGGACAATTGGGTCGGCATGACCTGTTCGGCGACCAACTCCGCAAGCCCACGCTGAAAAGGATCCCAAGGTGCAACGGCCTTGCCGTTGAGTTCGATGCGGACGTTTTGTGAGCGGTCGTCATCAGGATCCAGAAAACGCTGATAGACCATTGCCAAATGGTGACGCAGGGCGGTCTCCTTGGCCTGAAGCGCCTTCTTGGCCGGCGAACCGGTCGGGTTGGTGTAGTCTTTGATGAGGCGATCCACGTTTTCCCACAGGACTACTGTTCCCGACTTGCCGGGAGCGATGGCATCAAGCAGATTGAGTGCCTCCTCGTCGCAGGTATCAGTGAGAAGCAGAGACCATTTGTTGACCTTCGCAACATGGTTGAGGTCCCACGTTGCCATGAGCGCAGGCGCGTCGCCTTCGGCGCGCGAAATCACTGAAAGGCGCTTACAGAATGCGGTGGAGGCGGTCTTGAGTCCCAGGCCGTACTTTCCAAGGCTTGCCGCGCTTGGTCGGACCTTCGACCCATACTGCATGGCATTGATCAGACCTTGCCGATCCATGCCCTCTCCGTCATCAGCGATCAGCAGGCGGATATCGCCGTTGAAGTCGGCGGCAAGGAAAAGCTGAACCTTCGAGGCGTTGGCGGCAATCGAATTGTCAACTATGTCGGCGACGGCAGTATCGAACTCATAACCGGTGTCACGCAGGCCGACGATTACGCGCTCGGGATCGGGCGGCAGCTCGAATTCTTCAATATCGTTCATTCGTTCCCTCTCTCAGAGCTGGATCACACGCCAGCCAGAGCCGAGCTGCAGTACGCCAGAGGCAGCCTTTGTCTGTTGCTTGCGTGCATGAGAAACGCGGTAGCGGTCTTCGTCTTTGGAAAGGATCACCTCATCGCCGACCGAGAGGCGGGCCTGCCGAATATATTTCGTCATCCGGGTCAGTCGGTACTCATTGCGGGTGCCATCAAACAGGGCATTGTTGTAATAGATGAAGGCAAACTCCCAAAACGTGCCGGCGTCGTCAACGAAGTTCAGGTGAACACGCGGATTATATTGGCTGGCATCGAGTTTCGGAAAAAATGAGAGGAGCGCGGGATCCTTCGGCACAAGGATGCCAGCTTGGTGTCCGCCCGTTTCGCCAGTGTCGTTGGCGCTCAGAACTTTAACGATCTTCGGTTCTGACATGTTCTATTTGCCTGTTTGTCTTGATGGTGAACGGTTCAGTGCAGCGACGATATCGCCATAGTCGTCATCTTTTCCTTCGATTCCAATCACGGCCGTGTCCGACAGCGCGCGTTTACGAGTGAGCCGCTCATCCACCACGTCCTCGACCGTGTCGGCGACAAGGAGGCGATGAACTGTAACTGGTAACTCCTGCCCACGCCGGTGCGCCCGGGCCGAGGCCTGGTCCTCTAACGCCGGGTTCCATTCGGGATTGTAGTGAATGACGTGGTTGGCCGCGGTAATGTTCAACCCCGCGCCGCCCGCCTTTGGGTTCAGAACGAGGGCAGCTCCGCCTTTCACGGCGCTGAAACGATCGATCAATGGCTGGCGGTCGTCTATGGGAAGACGTCCGTCGATGATTCCGATGAATGCGCCAAACCGCATGGTTATGTGCCTGGCGATCAAGTCCGCCATTGCTGTGAAAGACGTGAAGATTATGGCTTTTTCTCCCGGCGCGAACACCTCCTCCACGATCTCGTCGAGGCGCCGGAACTTCGAAAATGACATGGGATCGACAATTGCCGACGTGCCGTCCATCAGACTCGGATGCGCGCAGAAGCGGCGTAGCGACGTGAGGGCGACGAGGGTGGCGGCCGCGCCGTATTCTTCGCTTATGCGCTCGCGCTCGGCGTCATAGGCGGCCGCCTCAGCCTCGTCCAACTCAACCGCTTGTGGTATGTCGATGCGCGGTGGCAAGTCCTTCGCCACCTCGGCAACGCGTCTGCGCAGCATGAGCGGCGAGATCAAGGGTTCCAACCGTTTCGCGCCATCCACGTCGTCAGGAAACTGCGCCAAGAAAGACTTGGCGTCCCCAAGATGACCGGGAAGCACGAAGTCCATGATGGACCAAAGATCCAGAAGCCGGTTTTCAACAGGTGTCCCGGTCATTGCGAGTCCGGCTTCACGGGGCAAGCGCTTCACGGCTTGTGTGCGTTGAGCTTCCGGATTGCGAATGAACTGCGCTTCATCGAGGATGATCACCTTCCAATGGATCATGTTCAGCAGGCTGTTGTCCCCGACGGCATTTTCGTAAGACGTGATCACGACGTCATGTCCCTGCAATTCCGCCGGACGACCAGTGCGCAGTGGACCGTGATGCTTCAACACCTTCATGTCTGGCGCAAACTTTGCGATTTCGCGACGCCAATTCTCAAGCAGAGAGCCAGGTGCCACGATCAGTGCAGGGCGGAGGGGACCATAACCGGAATCGCGAAGTACCGCGATCACCTGCAGAGTCTTGCCCAGACCCATTTCGTCGGCGAGCAGACCGCCTATTCCTTCTGCCAGCAAGAACTTCAGCCATCGCCAGCCAGCCAGCTGATATCCATACAGGCGCGCATTGACTCCCGCCGGAATATCGTCATCAGGCGGAGCAAAAGCGAGCGCGGGGACAGTGTCATCGGCCATCCGGTCGTCGACTGCGCCGCCGGCGTTGCCCGCTCTGCGAACTGCAAGAAATGCCCTCAGCGAAGTGGCTGGCCCCAACTTCGCCCCCGACGAACGCATCAGTTCAATAACTTCTTGTGTGCCCGCGGGCTCGAGTGGGTACCATGTATCGCCCACGATGACGTGGCCGCGTTCGAGGTCGGCAACCTGCAATTGAACCTTCTTCCCCAAAGCGGTCCCGACTACTGAAAAGGCCGGCAAGCCCTCTGCATTCCCCGCGATGGTCAGCTCGGGAGACAGTGGATAGCGAGAAGCGTGCAGTCCCTCAGCAATGGTTGGAATCCATGGATCCGTCGGCTGGTGTTCCACGAGCGCACGGTAGATTTCAGACGCCGATAGGTGGCGGCGCTCACCCGCGGGATCGACCAACGACAAGTCGGACTGTGTGACTTCCCATTTCCCCATTTGGCCTTCTTCTTGGGAACTAGCCGGCAAAGATGCACCTCCACTTTTTTGTCGACACTCGCAACCGTCCAAGGCGCAATCCTTCGCAGCTCTTCAGGCGACTAGACAAATCAGTACCTTGTCCCGATCATCGTCGTTGCCTTCAAGATCATTGGCACACCACTTGCTCAGTTGAGTCGATATTGATTGGTTCGATCCCCTCAATCGCTAGGGTGGCCTTGTCCGAGACAATCCATTCAACCAGTGAATCGATGACCTGAATCTGGGGTATTTTTCGGGCTCCCTTCAGGGCGCATTCCCATATAGTTGCGACACGCCGGCCGCTCGCGATTAGGCTCTTGGCATTTTTCCGATCACGCTCGGCATTTCCTCTGATTTTGGCCTTCCAAAAATCCTCACGAGTCTTTGGCCATTGGAACAACGGGCAATCATGTGCATGCCAGAAACAGCCGTTCACGAAGATGACCGCTTGAAACTTGGGCAATACGAGATCCGGTCGTCCGGGAAGTTTTCGATCGTGCAAGCGATACCGAAATCCGCGGGAATGCAGTCCCCGGCGAATGATGTATTCGGGCTTCGTGTCCGCGCCTCGAATCGCCGCCATGTTGCGGCTACGCGTGGTAATGTCATGAACGTCAGCCAACTTCCCGGACCGATTCTGCCGAAGACTCAAGGATCGAACGTACGTGCCGATCCATGGCCCGCGCAACTTCGGTGAATACCGGTACAGCGACCGAATTCCCGAACTGCTTATAGGCTTGCGTGTCAGAGACCGGGATGCGGAACTCGTCCGGGTAGCCCATCAGACGGGCACACTCGCGTGGGGTCAGCCTGCGCGGGTTCCGCCCTTTGCCTCGGCTGACAAGTATCTCCGAACCATCCTTGTAGTAGCGGGCCGAAAGGGTTCGGGCGATGTCATGGCCTTCGACAAGTCCGAAGCCAAACCCGTTGCCCTTGGCTTTGTGTTTCGCCGCGTAGTCTTGGAGGTAGGTCCATAGTTTGTCGGTGAGGGTGTACTTGTCACTGACAGCGGCATCGTTACCAATCGTGTAATGGGCTTCCGGATCTTCGGTTCCATTTTCCGGGTGCAGGATATCACGGAGCCGACGCGAGCCATACACGGGAAGGGAAATGTCTTCAAAACTGAACGGCACCTTTTCGCGGAACCCTACTATGACAATCCGTTCCCGGTGCTGAGGTACGAAATGTGCGGCATCGATTACCCGCGGTTCCGGAACGTAGTAGCCCAGTTCCTCCCGGAGCTTGCGTATGATGACCTGGAAAGTCCGGCCTTTGTCGTGGCTGCGCAGGTTCTTCACGTTTTCCAGCATGAAGGCAGCCGGTCGGTGGTGTTTCAGGATCCGCAGCACGTCGAAGAAGAGCGTGCCCTGAGTTTCGTCGGCAAAGCCATGTGCTCGGCCAAGGGCATTCTTCTTTGAGACCCCGGCAATTGAGAATGGCTGGCATGGAAAGCCAGCAACCAGGACGTCGTGTTCCGGAATCGCTGCAGCATCGACTTCTGTGATGTCGCCGGCAATGGGGCGGTTGTCTGCGAAGTTCGCGTCGTAGGTCTGCTGAGCGTATTTATCCCACTCGGAGGTAAAAACGCAGCGCCCGCCAGCGCTTTCCATCGCTCTGCGTAACCCCCCAATTCCGGCGAAGACGTCAATGAAGGTGAAGGCGGACCCGCTGTTATCAGACCGCCGCGACTTTGCTTCCATCCGTAGGAGGTTCATCACTCCCTTGCGCGGGGTTTCCTCGCCGCGTTTCCACCGGTAGATGTGGCCTTCGGAGTAACCGAGAATCCGAGCGGCCTCTGCCACCGAGTAGCCAGACTTCTGCAGCGCAAGTTCGAAATCGGTCATTCTGCTCCCTCTCTGATCCGCAGGGGCAAATCGGCCCTGGGAATTTTTCTGACACCATGATCGAAAGATTCCCTTAACACAAGAACATCGTGGAAACGACTGCTCGAGGGTTGAGATCTGAGGTACAGTTGCGACGCGACAGACCAGCTGTTCCCGGGCTGGTTCTACAATCAGAGTTCGCTGTCTGCGATCTGCCGTTTCCACTCCAACGGGAACGGCTCCAGCACGCGCGCCAACGTCATAGCTGGTCCTTGTCTGCCGTCCACGATGGCTTCGATGATATCTGGCGCGAGCAACGTCAAACGCAGGACACGGGTCATGTATGAGGGGGCGATCCTTTCACGCTCAGCGAGTTCGGCTATGGTCGAGAACTCGCCCGAATCGAGCATGCGCTTCCAGCGGAACGCGCGCGCCAGCGCCTTGACCAGCGTATTGTCCGGCTTGCGCGTCTGTTCGGCGCCATCCGGCAGCTGCATCTCTTTCCGCCCGCCGCGCTTCGCGACGCGGAACGAAACATGGATGGTGACGGTCTCGGTGACTGGTGTGGGCCGGGTCATGCTTCGGCTCCGGCATCGGCGGTGATTTCGCGCGCCAGTGCCGCCAGCCCGTCCATGCGCAGGCGGAGCTTGAGCCCGCTGATGCCGATCTCGACCCGCTCGACCAGCAGCGCCGCGATGCGCGCCTGTTCGGCGGGGAAAAGCTCGTCCCACAGCGGATCGAGCTGCTGCATGGCCCCGCGAGCGTCGGCTTCGGCAATGTCGTCCGCGTGGGCGCGCGCGGCCTTCCACGTGCCCGCCACGATCTCTGGCTGGCGGAACACGGCGCGCAGCTGGTCGATGACGGCAGCCTCGATCTCGCCCGCGGGCACGCGGCCGACCGAGCAAGATCCGGCGCCATGCTTCAGCACGGTCTGGCTGACATAGTAGCGATACAGCCGCCCGCCTTTGCGAGTATGCGTTGGCGAGAAAGCTGCGCCATCCGGGCCGAACAGCAGCCCCTTTAGCAACGCGGGTGTGTCGGCGCGGGTGCGGGCGGCGCGCTTCCGCGGGCTCTCCTGCAGGATCGCATGGACACGGTCCCACGTCTGGCGGTCGATGATGGCGTCGTGCTCGCCGGGATAGCTGTCGCCCTTGTGGACCGCCTCGCCGATGTAGGCGCGGTTGCTGAGCATGCGGTAGATGTATTTCTTGTCGATCTTGTTCCCGCGCGGCGTGCGGATGCCGCGTGCGCCAACCTCTCGTGCCAGCTCCGTGCAGGACCCAATCTCGAGGAAGCGGGCGAAGATCCAGCGGACACGCGCGGCGATGTCTTCGTCGACCAACAGCTTCCGGTTCTCGACGCGGTAGCCGTAGGGCGGGACGCCGCCCATCCACATGCCCTTCTTTCGGCTGGCGGCGACCTTGTCGCGGATGCGCTCAGCGGTGACCTCCCTCTCGAATTGGGCGAAGGACAGCAGGATGTTCAGCGTCAGCCGCCCCATGGAGGTTGTCGTGTTGAACGATTGCGTGACCGAGACGAAGGTCACGGCGTTCCGGTCGAACACCTCGACCAGCTTGGCGAAGTCGGCGAGCGAGCGGCTGAGGCGGTCGATCTTGTAGACCACCACCACATCGACCAACCCGTCCTCGATGTCCTCCAGCAGCCGCTTCAGGCCGGGCCGTTCCAATGTGCCGCCCGAGATGCCGCCGTCGTCATACTGATCGCGGACCAGCACCCAGCCCTCGGACCGCTGGCTGGCGATGTATGCCTCGCAGGCCTCACGCTGGGCGTGGAGCGAGTTGAACTCCTGCTCCAGCCCTTCCTCGGAGGATTTCCGGGTGTAGACGGCACACCGCAGCTTGCGGACGACCTTCGATTTATCCGGCGGCTTCGTCACTTCCGCCCCCTGTGGTTCTTGAGCCCGAAGAAGACCCAGCCGTTCCAGCGCGTGCCGGTGATCGCGCGGGCGATCGCGGACAGCGACTTGTACGGCCGCCCTTGCCATTCGAAGCCGTCGGCGGTGACGGTGACGATCTGCTCGACGCCCTGCCACTCGCGCAGCAGCCGCGTGCCTGTGATGGGGCGGTCGCGATCGGCGCGGATGCCGCGCTTGGATCGGTCGCCGCCGTCCAGTTCCTCGCCCAGCCGTTCCAGACGCCGTATCGTTTCGGGCTTCAGCCCGCCATAGGCGAGTTCCTGGATGCGATAGGCCAGCCGGCTTTCGAGGTAGCGGCGATTGAAGGGTGGCGGTTCGCAGTCGAACAGATCGCGCCACTGCTTTTTCAGGTCATGCGTCGACGTGGTCTTGAGCGCGGCGAGGCGCGCGGGAATGGGATCGGGCTTGTTCATGCATTTCTCCGGTGCGTTGGAGTTGCATGACGGCATTGGTCGGGCGGATAGTGTAGGCAACGTTCTCCAGTATCGTCAGATACTTCGCCCCCATCCCGCATCCGCAACCGAACCAGTCCGAGCGCCAGCAGGCCGCACAGCTCTGCACGTCGCTCGGCGGCGGTCATCTGGTCGGGCGGAAGCGGATTGGGGCGTTTCATGTGGGGCGAGTCCGGTCAGCAGTGGCTTCATCCGTGAAAAGCCGTCTGCCGCGTGGGATCGGGACATCGCTTCAGAAACGATCATGGTGGGTGCCGCTGCCGCTTCAGGTTGCGCTTCGGTCTTGTTTTGTTCGATTGAATCGTCAGACTGGCGTTCCGCAAAGTGTAGTGAGGGCAGCAAGTAGGAGGGCCAGGTGGCAAGGGCATTGTTTCGTGGGGCGCCGGAGCTTTCGCGCCTCTTTATTGAGTCCCCAATCCAATTGATCGGCGACTTTCTTTCGCACTCCCAGTTTTCGGTGATTTTAAGCGATACAATGGCCGCTGTGCCCGCCGATGCGGAAGATCAGATCCGTACCGAAAAAATGGCGGAAGCTCTGAAGGCTCTGAAGAGCGACAGAATCAACCTGATAGAGATCGAGGCCCGTCGCGTCATGTTGATGACCGACAAGACGCCTGATGCGATGCTGCGTCGGCTCGCCGAAGACCCGCGGTTCGCTGCGAAGGAAGGGTTGAAGGCGCAGCGCGATGCGGTCGCGAGGAGCCTTTGGGCTTATCTGCATGCCTTCGCCCTGTTCGAGGCCGCAGAGCGCGCGATGCAGGTGCAAGTCTACCGCGAGCACGGAACAGTATACGAGGCGTGGTCGATCGATGCTTCGATTCCCCTCACCGCTGCAGGCGTCGACCATGATGCGCTCTCCACGGAAATTGCGGAGCGCCTGCAGCATGAAGATGGATGCAAGGTGGAACCCGTCGACCTTCCCGCTGCAAACGGTGAAAGCCAGGATGTGCTGCTGGCCGTCACTTTCTTCGGCGCCTATGCGAGCCAGAAGACTGTCCAGCCAGACAAGTCGACGGCACTGATTTACTACCGACCGCCTGACGAGATGCTTTTGGTCTATTCGCAGGCACGGCGGCGGATCGAGGTGTGTTCCCGCGATAGGTTAGAGCGCAAGATCGTCGCCAATCTATTCGCCGCAGATGCGCTGAAGCATGACATTTCGAACAAGCCGTTGACTCAGAAGACCTATAACCTTTCGCGCTTCCGTAATTCACTCAAGCTGCCGGTACCCGAAGAGGAAGCGCACCGGGTCAAGAAGGCCAGCATCATCGAAGTACAGGTAACGCTAGGCGACTGGTCCAGGAAGGTGACCCTCAGCGTTGCCCCGGAGGACGATATCGACGCGATAGCTCGCAGCGTCTTCGGGGCGATCATTCCGAAAGCGGGCGGCGGGTATGTCACGAAGGTCCGCTTCCGGATCGAGCATGTGGACGGGCGCGGGCGAAAAGGCGTCCTTCAGTTCGACGTCTTCGGCCGAAACAAGTCGAACATTCAGAACGAGCGGGACCCCGCCAAGCGAGAGCTGGGATACGATCTCCTTGAAGCTTGGGGCGTAATGGAGCGCATTGGCGACCTTTCAAAGCCTCAACGCAAGGAGAAGCTCCCGCAACTGTTGACGCTCTACGATCTCGCCGCCGAAAAGGCGTCCGGCCAGAACCTCGATGAACTCGGCGTCGCCGCCGACGAGTTGACGGGCGCTGGCTTCCTGACACGCAAGGGATGGTCGGATGTCATCCTGTTCGAGGACGATGAGCTTGGCGAAGTCGTTCACAACGTCGAGCGCGACGGCACGAGCGACGAGGCAACGCTGACGCTGGTCCAAGGTGGAACCGGTTCGACGATCTCGGCAGCGGACGTCGCCGAGTACGAGATCCGCTTCGACTATCTGCGAGACGCGCTGCGCGACTTGCTCAAGCCGATGGGCCTGAAAGGTCGCGTGCGGGAACTCGCCGATCATATCCATCAGTTGGGTGTCGCGACCATCGGTCTGGCCGAAGCGCCGATCTACCTCGCACGGGCGACATCGGTCGACAAAGTGCTCGAGGCGTCCGACCGCCTCGTCCGGGGCGAAGGCAACCGCATTCGCGGGATCGTTTTCGTGCCACAGGACGTGCGCTTTCCCTATTTCGGTTGCCATGTCGTCCTGAGCCTCAGGGATCACGTCGATGCTGATACCGGGATGATCGACGCGGATGCGGTCCGTTCCTCCTATGAGGCTGCGATCGATCCGGCTGCGCGTGGTGCCGCTGTGCACTTCCGCAGGCAAGACGATGGCGCCGCTCAGATCACAGTGCCCGGTCAGGATCCGTGGATCGTCACCGGCGCGAAAAAAGTGAAGCTATTCGAGCGTCTGTACATGGCTCACCGTGATCGGGAAGGCGGTGTGAAGCTCGCGGTTCTGAAGAAGTACGCCGGGTTTTCCCAGCTGCCTCAGTTGTTTGGCGATGAATGGGATGAGGTGAACAACCGGTACCTGTATTCGCCCCGGCATGGCCACTGGACCCTTTGCGAAGAACCCATCTCCGTTTGATCTCCCTTTGGGGGGTCTGACCATCTCCGATTCGGGCCGTCACTAGGGGTGCTCACTCAGTCAGAGGAGCACCCCGATGCCGACTCCCTTCCCCTCGCGCCAGGCAACCCCGACGAGCTGGTCCGGCGCCGCAAAGACCAACCCCACCACCTTCAACTCGGAATGGCGCTGCACGCGCTGTGACAAGCTGCTCGGCGTCTGCCGGGACGGCCGCATGCACCTGCGCTTCGCGCGGGGGCACGAGTATCTCGTGGGCTTCCCGGTTCAGGCCACCTGCCGCGGCTGCGGCACTCTGAACCACGCGACCGCCCCCGCGCGCTGACGCGCGCTTTCACCCAACCCCCTGAAATCGCAGAGACGCGCGACGTCCTGACCTGGCCACGAGGAGGCGCCGGACGCCTGGCCGCAAGGCAGGCGTCCGATGTCTATCGCGTGGCACGAGATCCGTGATCACCTCATGCATTCTTCTTCCAACCTTCACTTCCAGCGCAGTTTCGACGCCGTCCGGCGTGCGCAGGCTGCCCTCACACCGTTCCGGGATCCGGCGGCCCTGCTGGACGGGCTGCACGGCACGACCGGCGATCAGGGCCAGAAGAACCTGATCCTCTCCGCGCTCGTCAGAGCGGCGCAGGGCGACGGGCCCGCGTCCGACTGTGCGCTGACGTTGCTGCTGCTGGCGCTCTGGCCCGGCCTCGACGCCATCCGCCGCCGGTCGCTCTGGCGCAGGCTTGGCACCGCCGACGAGGTCGCGTCCGACGTTCTGGCGCGCGCCACCGAGGCTGTCCGCAGCCTCGACCTCGGGCGCGTCAACTGGATCGCGGCGACGGTGCTGCGGAATGTCGAGCGCGACATGATCCGCGTGCGCCAGCGCGACCAGGCACGCGAACATCTCGCCAGCAGCGCCGATCCCGACGAGGTGGTGGACAGCGGCGACAGCGGGATCGGCGCGGCCGGGTACGCGCGACTGAACGGCGCCGTGCGGAAGCTGCTCGGCGATGACGCGCTGCTGGTGATCCGCGTGGCGGTCGAGGGCTTCTCCCAGGCCGAGGTCGCCGTGGAACTGGGCCTGACCGAGGCCGCCGCCCGCAAGCGGTACCAGCGCGCGATGCGCCGGCTGCACGACGCCCTCGAGGAAATCCCCTGAACCGATGTCCCGATCCGGTCCCGCCGGTGGCTTTTCCCATTCGAGCGCCCCGAGCGCCTTCCCTCCAACCGAAAGCAGACACGCATGAACCGCACTGCCGATCTGTCGCTCGAGGATTTCAGGCGTCTTCCGGGGCTCTATCGCCGCTGGGAGCTGACCGAGGTCTGCGAGCCCAACCGCAACTATCAGATCGAGGACGCCGGCGCCCATGCCGACGGGACGCCGCTGCTGGCGATCTACGTCGCCGATCCCGCGCCCGACGTCCGCGAGGCCGCGTGATGCGCCTCCTCGATCACCTCATCTCACGGAGAACCGCCATGCCGGACCAGCCGGACGACATCACCCGTCTTCGCAAGGCAAGCTATGCCCTCGAAGACCTCCCCGAAACCATCGCCTTCCCGCAGCGCGCGGGTGACGAGCCGCGCGAGCCGCTGCCGGTCGTCGAGGCGACCGTGGACGAGATCGCCTTCGCGATCGTGGAAGCGGAGCGCGAGAGCACGGCCGCCTACCGCCGCTCCGATGCGCTGAAGCGGCTCTACAAGCTCGCCCGCGAGGCGGGGTGCATCGGCGCAGATCGCGCCGCCACGGCGGTGATGAAGAAGGAGGGCCAGTGATGGCCCTTCCCATCATCGGCGCCGACGAACGTCTCGCGCAGCGAAAGGGCATCAAGGGCGTCATCTTCGGCCGGTCCGGCATCGGCAAGACCAGCCTGCTCTGGACGCTGAACGCCTCGACCACGCTCTTCCTCGATCTCGAGGCTGGCGACCTGGCGGTCGAGGGGCTGGAGATCGACACGCTCCGACCCCGCACCTGGAAGGAGTGCCGCGACTTCGCGGTGTTCATTGGCGGGCCGAACCCGGCGCTGCGCGAGGACCAGCCCTACAGCCAGGCGCATTTCGACGAGGTCTGCGGCCGCTACGGCGATCCCACGGTGATCGGGAAATACGAGACCGTCTTCATCGACTCGATCACCGTCGCGGGACGGCTCTGCTTCCAGTGGTGCCGTGGGCAGCCCGAAGCGTTCTCCGAGAAGACCGGCAAGCCCGACATCCGCGGCGCCTACGGGCTGCATGGCCGCGAGATGATCGGCTGGCTGACCCACCTGCAGCACACGCGCGGCAAGCACGTCTGGTTCGTCGGCATCCTTGACGAGCGGCTCGACGACTTCAACCGCAAGGTCTTCCAGCCGCAGATCGACGGCTCGAAGACCGGGCTCGAGCTGCCGGGGATCGTCGATCAGGTCATCACCATGGCCGACATCCCGGACCAGGGCGGCCAGCCGCAGCGCGCCTTCGTCTGCCAGACGCTGAACCCCTGGGGTTATCCGGCCAAGGATCGTTCCGGCCGCCTCGACAGGGTCGAGGCCCCGCATCTCGGCCGCCTGATGGAGAAGATCCAGCGCCCCGCGGCGCCTGCCTCCGAACGCCTGACCTGGCCGCCGGTGACCCCGGCCGATCCCGCGCCCGCGCAGGAGCCCGGCCATGGCTGAGCGCCTCTCGCCACGCCCGGTGTCCCGATCTGGTCGCCGGGGTGGCTTTCCCCTTCTGACGCCTCTGCGCGTCCCATCCTCCAACTGAAAGGAGCCGCGCAATGTCCGGACCCTGGAACGACTTCAACTCCGCGCAATCCAACACCAACGTGATCCCGAAGGGCACCCTCGCCAAGGTGCGCCTGACGCTCCGCCCCGGTGGCTTCGACGACCCCTCGCAGGGCTGGACCGGCGGCTGGGCGCGCCGCGCCGCCACCGGCGCCGTCTATCTCGACGCCGAATACACGGTGCTCGAGGGGCCCTATGCCCGGCGCAAGGTCTGGTCGCTGATCGGCCTCTACAGCCCGAAGGGCCCGGACTGGGCCAACATGGGGCGCGGCCTGATCCGCGGCATCCTCAACTCGGCGCGCGGCGTGTCCGACAAGGACAACTCGCCAGAGGCGCAGGCGCGCCGCCGCATCAACGGCTTCGGGGATCTCGACGGGGTCGAGTTCATCGCCCGCATCGACATCGGCACCGACACCAACGGCGAGGACAAGAACGAGATCCGCAATGCCGTCACGCCCGACCATCGCGACTACGCCGCGCTGATGGGCACGGTCGCGCCGCAGTCCTCTGCCGCCCCGGCGCACGGGCACGCCCCGCAGCAGCCCGCCACGGCCACCCAGCCCAGTCAGCCCGCGTCCGCCCCCGGCACCGCCGGTCGGCCGAGCTGGGCGCAGTAAGGGGGAGACCGGCCATGCGCCTGCGCCCCCGCCAGAAGACCTTCGTCGAGCGCAGCGTGGCTGCGCTCGCTTCCCGCGGCAACACGCTGGGCGTGGCGCCGACCGGTGCGGGCAAGACCATCATGCTCTCGGCGGTCACCGGCGAGATGATCGCAGACGGCGCGAAGGCCTGCGTGCTGGCGCATCGCGACGAGCTGACCGCGCAGAACCGCTCCAAGTTCCAGCGCGTGGTGCCGGGCGTCGCCACTTCGGTGATCGACGCCACGGAGAAGTCCTGGGGCGGCCAGGTCGCCTTTGCGATGGTTCCGACGCTGGCGCGGGCCTCGAACCTGGCCGACATGCCGCGCCTCGACCTGCTGGTTGTCGACGAGGCGCACCATGCGGTGGCCGACAGCTACCGCCGCATCATCGACCGGGTGCGCGAAGCCAATCCCGACGCCCGCATCTTCGGGGTCACGGCGACGCCGAACAGGGGCGACAGGAAGGGCCTGCGCGAGGTCTTCGACAATGTCGCCGACCAGGTGCGGCTGGGCGAGCTGATCGCCTCGGGCCACCTCGTGCCGCCGCGCACCTTCGTCATCGATGTCGGCGTGCAGGACGAACTGCGCTCGGTCCGCAAGACGATGTCGGATTTCGACATGGCGGAGGTGGCGGGCATCATGGACCGCGCCCCCGTCACCGACGAGGTGATCCGCCACTGGAAGGAAAAGGCGGGCGACCGGCAGACCGTGGTGTTCTGCTCCACCGTCGCCCATGCCGAGCACGTCACCGATGCCTTCAGGGCGGCGGGCGTTTCCGCCGCGCTGATCCACGGCGACCTTGCGGCCGAGACCCGCAAGGCGATCCTCGCCGACTACGCGGCGGGCGACATCCGCGTCGTGGTCAACGTGGCGGTGCTGACCGAGGGCTGGGATCATCCGCCAACCTCCTGCGTCGTGCTGCTGCGCCCCAGCTCCTACAAGTCCACCATGATCCAGATGGTCGGGCGCGGCCTGCGCACCGTCGACCCGGAGGAACACCCCGGCATCGTCAAGACCGACTGCGTCGTGCTGGACTTTGGCACATCGAGCCTGATCCACGGCACGCTGGAACAGGATGTCGATCTGGACGGCAAGACCGAGGCTGGTGACGCCCCGACGAAGACCTGTCCTGGCTGCGGCGCCGATATCCCGCTGGCCGCCACGGAATGCCCGCTCTGCGGCGAGGCGTTCCCCCGCGAGGATCTGGATGCGGGCGAAGGCGACGGTGCCGCGCCGCTGTCGGGCTTCATGATGACCGAGATCGACCTGCTGAAGCGGTCCAGCTTCGCGTGGGTCGACCTCTACGGTACGGACGACGCGCTGATGGCCACGGGCTTCGCAGCCTGGGGCGGCATCTTCTGGCTGGACGGAGTCTGGTACGCGATCGGCGGGGCCAAAGGCGAGCGCCCGCATCTGCTGGGCGTCGGCGAGCGCACGGTCTGCCTCGCGCAGGCCGACGACTGGCTGAACACCCACGAGACCGACGAAAGCGCCTTCAAGACCCGATCCTGGCTGCGCCAGTCGCCGACCGAAAAGCAACTGCAGTACCTGCCGCCCGAGTGCCGCCATGACTTCGACCTGACGCGCTATCGCGCCTCGGCGCTGATGACCTTCGGCTTCAACAAGCGCGCCATCCGCCAGCTGATCGACACGGCCGCCCGGCCCGAACGGAGGGCGGCATGACCCATGACCGCCTTCACATCCATCAAGGCCGAGGACCGGCGGCAGCTCTGGCATCCGCGTGGAACACTCTGTGCTGTCTGCCGGCAACCCACCCGTGGTTTTGGCTGGTTCGATCCGCACCGGTCGAAGCAGCCCCGGCCTTCGGTCTGGTTCTGCTCGATGCCCTGCCAGTCCTTCTGGACGCGCTTGGCGCGGGAGCGTTTCGCCATGGTTGACCTGACCGAGGAGGAGCACGCAGCGATCACCGCCACCATGAAGCGCGTCGCGCTGCTGATGGACGAGATCGGCTGGGCCACCCCGCTTGCGGATCTGACCGAAGCACAGGTGCGCGCGCTGATCGAGGAAGCCGTCGAGGGCTTCCGCGAGGCCATGTCCGACATCGCCCGGGCGCAGACGCCGGAGGTGCCGTTTTGACCCTCGATTACAATCACCGCCCCAGCTTCGCCGACCGGGTCAACGCCGCCGTCGATCGGGCGCTTACCGCCGATCAGGCCACGCGGCCGCCCCGCGACTATCTCGGCGGATCCCGCCTCGGCCATGCCTGCGAGCGGGCGCTGCAGTTCGAGTTCACGGCGACGCCGAAGGACGAGGGCCAGGACTTCAGCGGCCAGTCCCTGCGCATCTTCGCCATCGGCCACGCGCTCGAGGATCTGGCCGTCGCCTGGCTGCGCGGCGCGGGCTTCGACCTATACAACCGCAAGGGCAACCGGCCCGATGGCGGCCAGTTCGGTTTCTCGGTCGCTGGCGGGCGCATCCGCGGTCATGTCGACGGCATCATTGCCGCCGGGCCCGAGGGCTTCGGTCTGGCCGTTCCCGCACTCTGGGAATGCAAGACGATGAACGCGAAGAACTGGCGCGCCTGCGTCAAGGACGGCGTGACGAAATCCAAGCCGGTCTACGCCGCCCAGATCGCGCTCTACCAAGCCTACATGGAAGGGACGGTCCCCGGCATCTCGGCCGCGCCCGCGCTCTTCACCGCGATCAACAAGGACACCGCCGAGCTTCACCATGAGCTGGTGCCCTTCGACGCCGATCTCGCGCAGCGCATGTCCGACCGGGGCGTGCGGATCCTGCAGGCGACCGATGCGGGCGAGCTTCTGCCGCGCGTCGCCACCACGCCTGACTTCTTCGAATGCCGCTTCTGCCCCTGGTCCGAGCGCTGCTGGAGGCTGCCGGCATGAGCGACGACGGCATCCTGCACTTCAACCCGTGGATGGACTTCAACGATGGGCCGCCGTCCGAGAACCCGTTCGGCTGCGACCCCGACCCCGAGCAGATCGCCATCTTCCTAGACACCGTGTTCAGCTGGTGCGAGGGGCTGATCCCGCTCCGCGGCTTCGTCGACAAGGGTCAGGCCCGAGACGGCAAGCCGCACAATATCTGGATCGCGGCCGACGACAGCGCACCAGGGAAACTCGCGACCTTTGCCGCATGGGCCAACCGTGAAGGCGCTGCGGTTTATGTCATCCCCGGCACGGTCGAGGAACAGGGCCAGGCCCGCGCCGCCGACGTGCTGCAGATGCAGGCCATCGTCGTCGATCTCGACGCGGGCGACATCCCGGCCAAGCTGGACCATGTCACCCGCCACATCGGAACGCCGACGCTGATCATCGAAAGCGGCGGGCGCACGCCCGAGGGCGCGGCGAAGCTCCATGTCTGGTGGAAACTGACCGAACCAGCCGAGGGCGACGATCTCGCCACCCTCTGCCGCCTGCGGGGCGAGATCGCCGTGAAGGTCGGAGGAGACACCCATTTCCGCTCGGCGCACCAGCCGATCCGGGTGCCGGGCACCGTCTATCACAAGCATAGCCATCAACGCCTCGTGCAGATCCGCGAACATCGCGACGTCGAGGTGGACCTTGCAGATTTCGCGGAAAAGGTCGGCGAGATGCCGCCGCTGCCGGGCGTGGGCTTCGCCAGCGACGTTGCCGCGCCGCCCTCGAAGCCCGGCATCGACGCGGTGCTCACGACGCCAGTGCGGGAGGGCGCGGTCGATGACTGGTCCCGGTTCCAGGGGGCCAGCGCCGCCATCGGCCATTACGTTCGCCTGGTGCACGAGGGCCGCCTCGACCCCTTCGCGGGCTGGGAGGCGATCTGCGGCTACAACGCCGCCATGTTGCGCCCAGCCTGGCCGCTCGATCGGCTGATGGCCGAGTCCGAACGCCTCTGGGCGCTGCATGTGAAGCGCAACGGCCCTCCGCTCCTGCGCGCGGCCCACGCGGGTGCCCCGGCCAGCCCGCTGCCGACCTTCAGCCTCGGCGCGCTCCTCGACGACACGAGCCCGATGCCCGAGGACATCATCGGGCCGCGCGTGCTGACGCCAGGCGGGCTTCTGGTGCTGGGTGGCGCGCCGAAGGTCGGCAAGAGTGACTTCCTGATCTCCTGGCTCGTCCACATGGCGGCAGGCGTGCCGTTCCTGGGCTTCACACCGCCCCGGCCGCTGCGCGTGTTCTATCTGCAGGCTGAGATCCAGTATCACTACCTGCGCGAGCGCATGCAGCAGATCGCGCTGCCCGCCGCCGTGATCGCCGCCGCGCGCGACACCTTTATCGCCACCCCGAAGCTGAAGCTGCTGCTCGACGCGGAGGGCGTCGCCCGCGTGGCCGAGGCGATCCGGGCCGCATTCGCCGACGCGCCGCCCGACATCATCGTCATCGACCCGATCCGCAACCTCTTCGATGGCGGCCCTGAGGGCGGCGGCGAGAACGACAACACCGCCATGATGTTCTTCCTGAAGGACCGGGTCGAGCTTCTCCGCGATGCCGTCAATCCGGACGCGGGCGTCATCCTCGCCCATCACACCCGCAAGGCCAGCAAGCACCAGGTCAAGGACGATCCCTTCCTCGCGCTCTCCGGCGCCAGCGCGCTGCGCGGCTTCTACACCTCTGGGCTGCTCATGCACCGGCCCGACGAGGACAGCAGCGTCCGCAGGCTGGAGATCGAGCTTCGCAACGGCCCTGCGCTGCCCGGCAAGCTGATCGACAAGGTGAAGGGCGAATGGGTCGAGCTGAACCCGCTGAACGAGCGGCTGGTGCGCAAGGAGGTCGGCGCCAAACTCGATGCCGAACGGCTGCGCAAGCACGATGTCATCCTCGGCATGCTGCTGGATGAGGCGGCAGGCGAGCGCCTCTATACCGCGATGCAGTTCGCCGAGACCTTCGAGAACCGGGGCGGTCTGGGTAGCAAGCACACGATCCGTGAGCGCCTCAGCGTGCTCGCCACCAAGGGCTTCGTGAAGTTCCTGCGCGACCCCTCGGGGTTCGGCTTCCCCGTCACCCGGTCGCGGTTCGGCTACCTCTGCGTCGAGGGGATGCAGTTCGGCGCGCCCGTCGAGGAGGTCGATCCGGACACCGGCGAGGTCAACACAACCGCTCGGCCGGTGCTGCCCAGCCACTTCAAGTGCCCCCAATCCGGGCTCTGCCTGCAGGTCGAAAACCCCGCCGTCTGGGTCTACCCGGAGGGGCTGGAGGACGACCTAACTCATATGAGTGAGGCCTGACTCATATGACAGCGCCAACTGTGCACTCAACGAAATCAACGGGTTACGGGCAAATAAGAGTTAGGTCCCTGACTCATGCCCTAAGACTTCATGAAGTCTTATTCCGCAATGATTTCAGCCACTTGTCATCCCCGGAACAGTTAGGTGTCAAACCCCCATACTACGTATGGGAGGGCCACCCCACAGGGTTGGCCACTCCTCCCATACGTCCGGGCCAGCCGCGCGCGCCGCCGTGACGCTCCCTTGTGCTTCCCGATCCGACGACGGCGGCCCCGTACCGCCAAGCACCAGACCGCCGTCGTCTTCCACCACCACAGGCCACCGGCAAAGGAGACCCATCATGGCTCAGCCGACTCTGATCCCGAATTGCGACGGCGCAAGGTTTGAATCGCTGCCGCTCGACACCCCCCGCAACCGATGCATCCTCGCGCTCGACCTCGGCACCTCGACCGGCTGGGCGATCCGCGGCCATGACGGTCTGATCACCAGCGGCACCGTCTCGTTGCGTCCCGGCCGCTTCGACGGTGGCGGCATGCGCTACCTGCGCTTCACCAACTGGCTGACCGAGATCGACCGTCTGTCCGGTCCCATCGCCGCCATCTGGTTCGAGGAAGTCCGCCGCCACGCAGGCACCGACGCGAGCCATATCTACGGCGGGCTCATGGCCACGCTGACCGCATGGGCGGAACTGCGCGGCGTGCCCTACGAGGGCGTCCCGGTCGGCACGATCAAGCGTCATGCCGCAGGCAAGGGCAACGCCGACAAGGCCACGACGGTCGCCGCCGTCCGCGCCCGCGGCTTCGGCCCGGCCGACGACAACGAGGCCGACGCCATCGCCATCCTGCTCTGGGCGATCGAGACGAAGGGAGGTGTCGCATGAGGTGGCACCCCCATGGCTACGGCGGTCGGCGCCGGGATCCCGAGCAGGTCAAGCGCGAGGGCTGGCGGGAACAGGGCGTCCTCGCGGTCTCCGCCGATGACGACCGCCTCACCTGGCCGGAGCGTGAACTGGTCCGACAACTGGGCGAGAAGCTCTATGGACCGCGCCCGTCCGACAGGGAGGCGCGCCATGGCTGATCGCGAATGGACCGCCGACTGCGTCGCCGATCATTTCGAGGAAGCGTTCCGCACCCTGCGCAAGCTGCCGCCGGTCAAGGCGCAGGGCTACTTCAACACCTGGCCCGACATCGTGCGGACCAGCCGCGAGATCGCGTCGATGGAGCCGCAGCCGATGCGGGTCTGGCCCTCGGCCGCCGCGATCACCCGGCTCGAGCAGACCTTCGACTGGGTGCTCTGGATCCAGGAAGCGGAGCGCAAGCTGATCTGGTCGCGCGCGGCCCGCGTGCCGTGGAAGCAGATCAGCGGCGAACTCGGCTGCGACCGCACGACGGCATGGCGTCGCTGGCAGCTGGCGCTGACCAAGATCGCCGCGCGGCTGAATGCGCAGTGACTCCAATGTGTTGCAACACTTTTTCCTTCGACATCTGCAACAGATCCATGCTATTCATAAGGCAAGATGGGGAGAGTGCGCTGGAAAGCTCGCTCTCCCCTTTGCGTTGACGGGGGCCTTCTGGACCCCGGTATCCAGCGAGGGTCCGGCCGGGGTCCAGCCCGAGGCAGTTTCCGGTTCCTTCCTGGCGATATTCGTATGCTGGCGGGCGAAGCGCGGGACATCGCCAGCGACAGGGCCGGATTTTTGGGAAGCCACCCGGAAGCCGGAGCCACGCGCGCCCCGCGCAAACACCAATGAATGCTGGCCTTCCGACCGGACACCCATGGTGGCCGCTGGACCCCTTGTGGAGTCCGGCCCGGCATCCGGAGTCCGGAAGCCACCGGCATCCACCCGACCGAGGAACCTTGCCCATCATGACGCTGAGCTTCGCCCCGGACGCGATCGAGACGTGGCCGCTGTCGCGCCTCCAGCCCTACGCGAAGAACGCGAAGGCGCATGGCGCGGACCAGGTCGCGAAGATCGCCGCCAGCATGGCCGAGTTCGGCTGGACCGTGCCCTGCCTCGTCGCAGAGGACGGCGAGTTGATCGCCGGGCACGGGCGCGTGCTGGCCGCGACGCAGCTCGGGCTGACCGAAGCGCCGGTGATCGTGCTCGGGCATCTGACCGAGGCGCAGCGCCGGGCTTACCGGATTGCGGACAACAAGCTGACGGAGCTTGGCACCTGGGACGAAGCGCTGCTGTCGGCGGAATTGAACGATCTGCTGGCCGAAGACTTCGACCTGTCGCTGGTCGGTTTTTCCGACGGCGAACTCGACAAGCTGCTGGCCTTCGTGCCGGAGGGGGACGGTGAAGAGGATGGCGCCGGGGGCTCCTTGCCGCCGGTGACCATCCCCGAGCCGCCGCGCAATCCGGCTTCGCGCACGGGCGATCTCTGGATCCTCGGCGACCACCGCCTGCTGTGTGGTGACAGCACCAGCGCTGCCGACGTGCGCCGCCTGATGAATGGTGAGCGGGCGATCCTGTTCGCGACCGATCCGCCGTATCTCGTCGACTACGACGGCTCGAACCATCCGACCCGCAACAAGGATTGGTCCGCGTCCTACGGCACCACGTGGGACGACTCCTCGCAGGGGGCCGAGCTTTACGACGGGTTCATCTCGGCGGCCGTCGCCGAGGCGATCACCGAGGATGCCGCCTGGTACTGCTGGCACGCCTCGCGCCGCCAGGCGATGCTCGAGGCTTGCTGGGAGAAGGCGGGCGCCTTCGTGCATCAGCAGATCATCTGGGTGAAGGACCGCGGGGTTCTCACCCGCTCGCATTACCTTTGGAAGCATGAGCCCTGCTTCATGGGCTGGCGCCGCCCGAACCGCCCGCCGAAGGTGGCCGAGCAGACGCTGCCCTCGACCTGGGAGATGCCATCGTTCGCCAGGGACGAACGCCCCGATCACCCGACGCCGAAACCGCTCGACGCCTTCGGTATCCCGATGCGCCAGCATGTGGCACGCGGCGGGCTCTGCTACGAGCCGTTCTCGGGCTCCGGCTCGCAGATCATGGCGGGCGAGGCCAACGGCCGTCGCGTCTTCGCGATGGAGATCAGCACGGCCTACGTCGATGTCGCCGTGGAACGCTGGCAGGCCGAGACCGGCCGCGACGCGATCCTCGACGGCGACGGTCGGACCTTCGCGCAGGTGAGGACCGAGCGGCTGGGCGACGATGCCGAGGCCCGGGCCGATACGCCGGACCCGGACGCCGCCCCCGAACCCGCGCGAAAGCGCAAGACCGCCGCGTGACATGCATGACCTGGCTTTACCTTCCTCCGGACGCGCTTCCGGAGCCGGAGACGCATGCCTCTTCGGCCTCTCTCTCTGCTCCGGCGCGGGCGGGCTTGATCTCGGGCTCGCCATCGCACTTCCCGGATATCGTGCTGTGGGCCATGTCGAACGGGAAACCTACGCCGCAGCCACTCTCGTGGCGCGGATGGAAGATGCGTCCCTGGATCAGGCTGTTGTCTGGGACGATGTTGCCACCTTCGACGGCCGCCCGTGGCGCGGCGCGGTGGACATCGTCACTGCAGGCTATCCGTGCCAGCCGTTCTCGGTCGCGGGCAAGCGCCGGGGCGCGGATGACCCGCGCCACCTCTGGCCGCATGTCGCCCGCATCATCTGCGAAGTCGAGTCGCCCTTCGTCTTCCTCGAGAATGTCGCCCATCATCTCCGCCTCGGCTTCCCCGAAGTCGCCGCAGGACTGGTCGGCATGGGCTACCGCCTTGCGGCAGGCCTCTTCACGGCGGCGGAAGTCGGCGCGCCCCACAAGCGAGAGCGGCTCTTCATCCTCGCCATCCGCGAGGGAGACGACCTGGCCGACCCCGCGCGCCTGCTCCGGCACCCGATCGAGTGGCGGGAACCGGACGGAACTGCTGCGGCTTTGGCCGACGCCCCGCGCCAGCGCCAACGAAAACCGGCAGACGAAGCCGACACCGTCGCAGGCGGCGGGGCAGCATGGGATGAACTTGGCGACCACGGCCGCGCTCTGGCCGACGCCGCAGATCGACAGTTTTCGCAGCCGGGGTGGCGAGCGGAAGGACGAAAAGGGTCTGGACCGCATGGCGCGGGATTGGCCGACGCCGATGGCGAACGACGGCTGCAAGCCGAGCGCGGGCAACCGCAGGAGTGCCGACCTGACCCATGCGGCGGGGATGTGGATGACGCCGACGGCGCGGGATCACAAGGACGGAGCGACGACACTCGCGAACACGCCGGTGAACGGCCTGCTTGGCCGCCAAGTCCTGGTGACGCCGATGGCTGGGAGCGATACCTCCGAGCCGCGCCGGACCTTGAACCCGCTGTTCGTCGAGGCGCTGATGGGCTGGCCCATCGGGTGGACCGGCTTCGGCTCTGTGGCAACGGCGTGGTCCCCTTGGTTGCGGCGCATGCGCTGCGAACTCTGGCGGCTGAACTGCTGGCCGATGGATGAGGCAGCGGCATGAAGCAGTCCCGCCTCATGTCGCTGGTCGAGTCCGTCGCCAACGTCATCGTGGGCTACGGCGTCGCCGTGGTCACGCAGATCCTGATCTTCCCGGTCTTCGGGCTGCACACGACGCTTGCGCAGAACCTCAAGATGGGTGCGGTGTTCACCGTGGTGAGCATCGCGCGGTCCTACGTCCTGCGGCGTCTGTTCGAGGCGATCCGGATGCGGGGCGACTAGATGGAGTAGCTGCCGAAGGGCTTTCCGAACTTCTCAACGCCCGATTTGCCCAGCAACGTTAGCTTGTTGTGCAGCTTGTGACCGGGAGAAGCGTTTCGGGCCTCGCGCGCCCAGACCTTGGCGTCAATTTCCCAGACATCGAAGTTCGATCCGTCCGGGGTGAAAGCACAGAGAACGACATCGATCCGCTCGAGAAGGGTGTTGAGACATCCCCATTGGGTGTTGCGCCCCTTCGCCGTGCGCAGCGTAGCTCGCCGACCGTCAGGTAGCTTGAGTTCTGTTGCCACAGGGCTGACGAGGTCGCCGATTTTGCTCGCAAGTGCCCGGCCAGCTGAGATGCCAAACTCATACCCCTCGCGGCCGGTGAACTCGTCCTGTCCGCCACCCGGCTTGAAGGGTTTCGTCGATACGACCTTGGGAGCCTTCGGCAGAAATTCGTCCAAGGCACGAGCGGCAACGGATGCAGCCGATAGACTAGGGTTCTGAGTCAAGAATTCGCCGAGACGGGATGCCAGATTGGGATCCAGTCTAACCGTGATCGAGTCGACCATGCGCGCCACCATTCAAGAGGGTTGATGCACGCATCTTGCAGGCCAACGATAGGATTCGTCAAGAGGTATGATTCATACCCCTTGACGTGTCGTGATTCCGCGAAGCTGCGTCCAATCAAGCGATGCGGTAGACCCGCCCCCGATCCTCGACCTTCTCCGAGGTCACCTCGAGCCCGAGTTTCTTCTTCAGCGCCCCGGCCATCGCGCCGCGCACCGTATGCGACTGCCAGCCCGTCGCGGCCATGATCTCCTCGATGGTCGCGCCGTCCGGCGCGCGCAGCATGGTGATCAGCGTGGCCTGCTTGGTGCCCTCGCGCGGCGTGCGCGTCTTGGGCGTGGGCTCGGCCCCGGTGGGAGTGTCCGGCGCGGGCTGCTCGGTCGGCGCGTCCGTCGCGCCCATAGGCGCGGTGTTCGCGCCCTCGGTCTCGATGCCGATGGCGCCGAGGCCCGCGTCGGTGGCGACCAGCGTGACGCCGTGGCCGTCGCCGGTCTCGCGCCAGACTAGCTCGCCGTTGCGCATGTCGGCGTCGACCTCTTCGAGGAAGCCCTTCGCGAGCATCGCGCCAACCACCTTGGCGGCGGCGCCACCCCGCAGGCTCTCGGGCAGCGGCAGGGCGATGCGGTCCTCGCGCTGTGCGGCGGCGCTCAGGATCAGGGCTTGGGTGTCGGAAAGCTTGGTCATTGTCGTCTCCCGTATCGGGGCGCGCGGAATGCGGACCCTTCTACGAGGTCGAGCCCGCCAGTCGGCGGGCGGGACCGGGAGCGGGTCGTCTCACTCGGCGTGTTCGCCTTCGCTGAAGGCCATGTCGGTGATCTCGCGCAGCTTGGCGCGGTAGTGGTTCAGGGTGCCGACATGGCCCCAGTTGATCTCGTCGGGGCTGGTCTCGAAGTGGTCGGCGCTGAGGGCGGCGAGCCGCTCCAGCATCGCGTCGATCTCGGTCTTGGCGGCGATGAAGGCGTCGAGGGCTTTCGTGTTGTCGGTCGCGCGGCGGGTCATCGGGGTGGCTCCATGGTGAGTTGCATCGCTTCGTTGGAGTGACGTTCGCTCCGCTGGCGAGGCTTATCAACTCGATAAGCACATGATTTTGAATGATAATCGGAGCCGTCGATGCAGGGCATGAGCGAGCGCCAGTACGCCGCCCATGTCGGGCTGTCGCGCGGCGCGATCCAGAAGGCGAAGACGGCAGAGCGGCTGGTTCTCTATCCCGACGGCAGCATCAACGCGGCCGCCAGCGACGCGCGGCGGGCAGAGACGACGGACCCTTCGAAGACGAGGAAGCCGCCCGCGCCGAAGCTGAAGCCCGTCCCCGAGGCGGCGGTGGCCGCGGTCGGCGACACGCTGCGCGAACAGGGGCTGGCAGTCCCCGCCGTCGGCAGTGGCACGACCTTCCTGCAGGCCAAGACCGCGAACGAAGTTCTGAAGGCGCAGGAGCGGCGCATCCGTCTGCAGAAGCTGAAGGGGGAGTTGATCGAGCGGGCCCGCGCGCTGGCGCTGGTGTTCCGGCTGGCGCGGGAGGAACGGGACGCGTGGGTGAACTGGCCCGCGCGTGCGGCGGCGCTGATGGCGGCCGAGCTCTCGGCCTCGTGCCGCGACGCGACGGGCCAGCAGATCGCCGTGGAGCCAGCCGCGATGCAGAAGGTTCTGGAAAAACATGTACGCGCCCACCTCGACGAACTCGCCGAGGTCCGGCCCGACTTCCGGTGAGAGTGGCGATGGCCTGACGGACTTCGACGGCGCGAGCGAGATCCTGCGCGCCTGGGGCAACGGGCTGCGGCCCGACCCGGACCTGACCGTCTCGGAATGGGCGGACCGGCACCGGATGCTCTCTGGCCGCGCCTCGGCCGAACCCGGGCGGTATCGGACGGTGCGCACGCCCTACATGCGCGAGATCATGGACCGGCTGTCGCCCGGCGATCGCACGCAGCGGATCGTGTTCATGAAGGCCGCGCAGGTCGGTGCGACCGAGGCGGGCAACAACTGGATCGGCTTTGCAATCCACCAGGCGCCGGGTCCGATGCTCGCGGTCCAGCCCACGGTCGAGCTGGCCAAGCGCAACTCGCGCCAGCGGATCGACCCGCTGATCGACGAGAGCCCGGAACTGCGGGAGCGGGTGAAGCCCGCGCGCTCCCGCGACGCGGGCAACACCATGCTGTCGAAGGAGTTCGCGGGCGGCATCCTGATCATGACTGGCGCGAATTCGGCGGTCGGGCTGCGCTCGACCCCGGCGCGGTACATCTTCCTCGACGAGGTCGACGCCTATCCGGCCTCGGCCGACGAGGAAGGCGATCCGGTCACGCTCGCCGAGGCGCGGTCGCTGACCTTCGCCCATCGGCGC
>Ga0189274_100185_pt1 | contig 31701 bp, 33 predicted proteins | sample N5B1minimetaG_FD_130323 | JGI IMG/M metagenome (GOLD analysis project Ga0189274, IMG submission 130323) | Marine microbial communities from the Costa Rica Dome - N5 B1 mini metaG | ecosystem: Environmental > Aquatic > Marine > Oceanic > Photic zone | place: Costa Rica: the Eastern Pacific...
AGAGTTTGTCGAAACTCATAAAGTACCTGTAATGAAGAAATTAGGATGGTACATCAACCTTAAAAAAAGAGACCCAAAAAAGAGACTACCAAACTGGATGCTAAAGGCTATGGGGATGAACCGCGTGAAATAGTAGTTCGTCTGCAAAGGTTATCCACTTATCGATATTCATAACATCTATAACGGTTTAGCCAACCTTTTGAAGAGTTTTTTCGTATATTTGTTTGTACCCCTGCTTGACTTAAACTCAATTTTATGTTAAAGAAAAAAGTTTTCCTCCTTTGCGGTTTGTTTGCATGGCAAACTTCTGGATTGGCTCAAAGTGACGGATGTACAGGTGTACCTACTCTGACGGTCAATGCATCTTGTGTTAACACGGCATATACTCTTCCAGGATCATTTTCGAACGGTGGGTTAGTAAACGCCTCATGTGCAACAAATAATAACAGAGATGATGGATGGTTTAGTTTTGTAGCAACAGCTGCTGACATCACAATTCAAGAAACTGGAAACAGGAGGCACTTGATCTCAGTGTGGGATGCTTGCGGTGGCGGAACGGAACTTGGCTGTAACCAGCAAACTTCTGGAGTTCAAGCAGAAATTCAATTAACCGGTTTAACCATTGGTAACACCTATTATATTCAAATTCACCGTAGATCTGGTAACAATAATTCGACCATGACGGGTGATATTTGTGTCTTTGAATCTCCGGTTTGTGCACCTGCAGCTGAAGATTGCCAGGGTGGGACCACAGTATGTGCCAGTACATCATTTTCAGGAAACAGTAGTGGATCAGGTTGTGTTGTTGATTTAGACGCATCTAATGATGGATGCATGTCTGGTGAAAATGAATCTTCATGGTACTACTTCTCTGCAGCTACTGATGGTACTTACGCCTTTACAATTGTGACTTCTGTTGACTATGACTTTGCAGTATGGGGACCAATGGCATCTATTACATGTCCTCCAGTTGGAGCTCCAATCAGATGCAGTTATTCAGGAACTTCAGGAAATACCGGATTACAAACAGGGGCTGGGGATAACACTGAAAACGCTTCTGGAGATGCGGTTGTAGAATCAATCTTAGCGGCCTCAGGAGAACAATACATTATAGTTATTGATAACTATACAGCTGATGGTTCTGGATTTGATTTGAACTGGACTCTATCAGGCGGTGCAACATTAGACTGTACTCCACTTCCTGTTGAGTTAACCAACTTCATGGGGTACGTTAGAGCTGAGTCAAACGAATTGCATTTCGAGACAAAATCAGAAGTGAATTCTGATTTCTTCGCAATCCAGCGTTCTTATGATGGTCAAAACTTTGAGACAATTGGAAAACTGAATGGTGTAGGAAACTCAACACAAACACGTTCATACATGTATGATGATTATGATGTAAGAGGCGGTGTGGTATACTACAGAATTCAAAGTGTTGACTTAGATGGTACAAGTGAATACTCTCACGTCATTTCTTTAGAGCGAGAGTCAACTGATATTGAGTGCTTCCCTAACCCTACCAAAGGAGATTTAAAATTCGTATTCAAAGAAAACCACATTGGTAACATGACCATAAAATACCAAAACATCTTAGGCCAAACGTTTGAAGAAGAGGTTTTAACTGAAGGAAATTTAAAAGAATATCAATCTGACTTGTTGATCGATCAAAAAGCAGGAATCTATTTTGTTACTGTATCTGATCAATTTGGTAATCAATTGTTGAAACAAAAAATTGTAAAACACTAGACTATGAAAAAGGTACTTTTAGCGTTCTTAATCATCTTTGCTAGTGTAGCAGCAAATGCACAGCAAAAGCATACGTATAGATTTAAAATCCAGGGGTGCACTACACCGGCCGAAGCAAAAGAAATGATTGCTCAATTCAGATCTATCTTAAGTATTCGAGTATTTTATTTTGATGACGCTACTGACACTTTCAAGACCAGTAATGACTTGGAATATAATTGGAACGAAATTGCTGAAGATTTAGCTCAGTTTAACATTTTTCTTGATGGAGAAGTTGAGCATGTCCAAAATTACTAGGCTCCCCTATCTCAATATCTTTCTCACGAAAGCTACAGTAAAGTAGGACATCATAAAAACACCTACCCAACCCTCTATTGCTGAAACTAATCGATTCCAACTTGTTGGATAATAATCTCCGTATCCTATGGTGAAGAATGTTATGGAGCTATGATACAATGATTTATCTACGATATCTAATTGATCATGCGCATCTACTGAATTGATAAGATGTCCTAAATCAATAAATTCAAATAACATATATATCGAAGCAAAGGCTGCTATGGCCACAATCATGCTAACAAAAACTCGGTTGGGACTAGTAGCAAACAATCCCATCTTATCAAAAACCAAACTTTTAAGTCCATAGCTGATATGAATCATCAGCTTAGGAAGCTTGCCGTTGCTCACTGCGTTTTGCTTTCTAGAAGCCAGTTCATATCTCTTATAATGAACATAAGCATGATCTTCATCATTGTACTGCCCATTTTTTGTAAAATTATCCTTGATGATATTAAACTGCTCTGCCCAGTCCCTAGCAGGAACCTTTTGGTTCATAATCAGTTTTCTCACCTGATTCTTTTCCCAAAAAATGATAATCTTCCCTAAATTTTTTGTTCCTATCAAGACCAACTCTTGCAAAGCCTCAGGTTTATGAAAGTTCAAATCAGTAATAGAATGTAAATAGCTTTCAGATAAGTCAATCTTTTCAGCAGATTTAATTCTCAAATCTAGTGTAGAGTGAACATCTGAGTTACTGATAGAAATATTGGTGGCTATCACATTTTCCATTGAAATTGTTTTGCAACCAAATCCTATATGGTCAAGATTTACTTCATCTTTACCGAAATCCATCCTTCTAAAAGACAAATCTCCTCCTTGGAACTTAGACAATCTGAATGTTAGTTTTCCTGACTCAATCTCAGATTCTTCAAAAGTGACATGACCAGAACCAAATAGAGACCTTCTAAAATCAATTTTACCGGTTCCAAAATTTACACGTCTAAAATCGAACACCGGCCCATGGAACTTCATTTTCTCGAAGGTTTTCAGCCCCTTTCCAAAAGTCGCGAAATGAAACTTCACTTTCGAGGTATGAAAGTTTACCCTTTTGAAATTCACTTCTGAACTTTGCAAAGAAGCGTTAATAAAGGATACCATTTCACCATTAAATCGTGAGTTTTCAAACTTGAAGTAATCTCCTTTCACCTCTGCATACTGAAAAAGCGTCTGATAAGACTGAAAAGAACAATCAGCAAAGTCTGCTCCCTGTTCAAATATTGCATGAGTGAAATTTAAAGATCCATGTGTGAAAATTGAATGGGTAAACTGACAGGACGAAACGAAATGAGCGTGCGAAAAATCAGTATAAGCATCACAATCAAAAAAAGCATTTTTTGCTGTAAAGTCATTCAATTGAACAACAGATTTATCCTCTACCCCATATAATTTTCGGTATTCACTAATTGAGAAATCTTTAATATAACAATGGTCAAGACAAATCGATTGGCCTTTTTGTATGAGGGCATAAACATCCTCTTTCGTGATGTGGCCTAGATAAATTTCTCTGATTTTTTTTGACGAATAGAACTCTACAATTTTGACCGATTTCTCATACGAAACCTGATCAAATTCTATTGGTTCATTTAGAATTTCTATTTGATAAAGAATTTGCGCCATCTTGCTCTGGAAGAACCAACAAGATAATGAAAATCAATTAGTACTATCAGAATTGATTGGATTCTTTCCTTAGCATAGCATCCAAAATTGTAATGGCAGCCATTGATTCAACTATAGGAACCGCTCTTGGGACAACACAAGGATCGTGTCTCCCTTCAGCTTGAAATTCAGTTTCTTTGTTGTCTTTGGTGACCGTTTGCTGTTTTTTATAAATGGTCGCAGTTGGCTTGAACGCTACATCAAAGTATATTTGTTCTCCATTTGAAATACCTCCCAATACACCTCCAGCCTTGTTCGTTTTTGTGGTTGGCTCCCCATCCTCCATTACGAATTCGTCATTGTGCTCTGAGCCTTTCAACTTTACACCTTCAAAACCACTGCCTATTTGAAATCCTTTGACAGCATTTATAGACAACATTGCTTTTCCCAAATCGGCATGTAGCTTGTCAAATACTGGCTCCCCTATTCCCGCAGGCAAACCATCCACTTGACAATGGACTACTCCACCCAGTGAGTCTCCTTCTTTTTTGACCTGCATAATGACCTCAACCATTTTATTCGTGGTCTCAGGATCAGGACAACGTACAGCTGATGCTTCTACTTGTTCAACATCTAATTTAACTGGAAGATCATTGATCTCAATTTGTCCAATAGCACGAACACAGGCGATAACTGAAATTCCTCTGGTTGCAAGAATTTGCTTTGCAATAGCTCCTGCCACCACTCTGCAAGCAGTTTCGCGTGCAGAACTTCTACCTCCCCCTCTTACATCTCTGATTCCGTACTTTTTATCATACGTATAATCAGCATGCGAGGGTCTGTATACGTTTTCAATATTGCTGTAGTCTTTTGAACGTTGGTCCTTATTAGGAATCAAGAATCCAATTGGAGTTCCCAAGGTTAAACCATCAAGAATACCGGAATGAAAAGTGACTCTATCAGACTCTTTACGTTGAGTAGTTAAATTGGATTGACCTGGTTTTCTCCTATCCAATTCTTTTTGAATCTCTTCTAAATCGAGCTGTATACCAGCTGGGCATCCATCAATGATTCCTCCTATGGCCGTTCCATGCGATTCACCATAGGTGGTCAGAACAAATATTTTCCCAAAGGAGTTTCCTGCCATTACGCTCCTATCGTCAATTTGCAGGCATCTAATATGACTCTCACTTCATCAAGTGTTGGTGCTTCTGCATAAGTTCGTAAAACCGGTTCAGTTCCTGAAGGTCGAATCATTAACCATCTGTTTTCATCAAAATGATACTTGAATCCATCTAAATCATCAACACGTTCCACCTTGTATTTTCCAAACATGTGAAAACTATCTTTTTTGCATTTATCAATGATTGACTTTTTCAACTCATCTGAAATGTGTAAATCATTTCTTTCGAATGCGAATGGTCCAACGATATCATAAACTTCTTGGATTAATTCTTCTAGTGATTTTCCTGTTTTGGCCATAAACTCCCAAACAGTAAGTCCCATCCAAATCCCGTCTCTTTCAGGAATAAATGTCTTAAGCGCAATTCCTCCTGACTCTTCCCCTCCTAACAAGACATCTTCTTCAGGGTCTGCCATTTTTCCAGCAATGTATTTGAATCCAATTTTCACTTCATCATGTTCTAATCCATAATGTGCACACATTGCTTTAATTCTAGGTGTAGAACTGAATCCTGTCACTACTTTTCCGCTTAAACCTTTGTATTTAACCAGGTAATGAATGGTTAATAAAATAATGTGATGTGAATCAACAAATTCACCCGCAGCATTATACAAACCAATTCTGTCAGCATCACCATCAGTTGCTAAACCACAGTGTAAGCTTTCATCCCCTGACATCATTGCCGAAAACTCTTTTAAGTTTTTTGCAATAGGTTCGGGTGCTTGTCCTTTGAAAGAGGGATTATAATCACAATGTAAAAATGAAATATTTGGCAATAATTTTTGCATTACAGATTGACCTGCGCCGTACATTGCGTCATATGCCCAACCAAATTTAGATTTGGCAATTAAATCTAAATCAAAGGTCTCGCTTACCTTGTCAATATACATTTGTTCTAGATCAGCATACTGAATCAAGCCCTGATTAACCGCATTTTGCAAGTTAATTTGATCAAGCTGCAATTCATTTTCTTCTGGAATAATCTGTTCTATTTCATCTACTTCAGCTGGTGAAAGTGGTCCGCCGAAATGTCCTTTTAATTTGTAACCGTTATATGATGGAGGGTTGTGAGATGCCGTAATAACAATTCCTAAATCTGCTCCCAACTCAGTAGTAGCATAAGAAACCATAGGTGTAGAAACAAAACCTTTATCTGTTGTGATTACTTTAATTCCTGCTTGTGTTAAGACTTTTATTACCGTTTCCACAAACATTGCTCCACCAAATCTACAATCGTGTCCTACAACCACAGTAGCTCCTGATTTTTTAGTTTTTAACCATTTTGCAACAGCTGAGCTTACTCTTGCAACGTTATCTACTGTGTATTCTTTGGCGATTATGGCACGCCATCCATCTGTTCCGAATTTAATCTTTGTCATTGTAGTTTTTCTTTCTAAATGCTAATTTAAGCAAATATCATTCGCTCAAGTTCAGACTCAAGCTAAGTTTGTTAAAAATTCTAAGGTATCTACCCGATCAGCATAATCTGTCACTTTTGGCTGCTGCGCTGTTCCGAAAGGTGTATAGTTCTTTCCGACAACAACTTGAATACGCTCTTCTTGTTCCTGAATGAATTGATCAAACTCTTCTCGATTTTTATATCGCACATAGTGCAGCACACCAAGTGGAGAGTTAAGCGCTTTGTCTTCTTTGAGTAGTAAAAAACCATTATCGAGCAGAGGCAATTGATTCATCAAATAAACTGCCTTGTTGTAATCATAGTTATTAGCGTACTTATTATGGTAAATGATATCTTGAAAATCAAAAATTGCTTCAAAGAATCGATCTAATTCAAAATTTTCTGGAATCCATAGTTGAGAAACGTTGCGGCACCCTAAGCCATAAAAGTCAAAAATATCATGCCCCAGTTGCTTTAAATCGTCCTTTGACTCACCACCTTCAAGTAAAGCAACTGAAGTTCTATTTTTTCGAATGATATTCGGATACTTACCGAAATAAGATTCAAAATAAGTAGCAGAATTATCCGAGCCTGTCGCAATTACTGCATCAAACCCTTCCATTTTTTGACTAACGATTTCAACCTCTTCTTGCATTTGCTCATTGAACAAACTCATGATTTTAATAATTGCAGGGAACAAATGTTGATCATCAGAAGATAATTTTACCACTGCCTTATGTCCGCTCATGAAAACCGACAAAAAATCGTGGAACCCAACTAAAGGTATATTGCCAGCCATAATAATAGCTACACTCTTTTTTTGCTTTGGACGCTCATATTGACTAATCCATTGATTGAGTTCTTCTTCTGTTAACCAAGAAGCAATACCCAAAAATGCTTTTCTCACTTGTTCTTCTTTGAACCATCCATTATAGATATGAACTGTTTTACAAAGTTCATTTAAGGTATTGTATTCATCTTCATTGATTCCAAGTTCGTATCCTTTCCAAGGTAAATTTTGCCCAAGGGCATTTAAAATTTTACCTAATTGAAACAAAATGTTATTCTTTTCGGTTAAAGTCATTACAAGACGATTTATATTTGCAAAACTAATTGAAATGAACCAGCAAAAAGGTGTTTTGTGTGAAAACAAGTACTTTTTGCTTTTAAAGCGAGATTATGGCGATTATTATAACAGATGAATGCATCAATTGCGGGGCTTGCGAACCAGAGTGCCCGAATAACGCTATTTATGAAGGAGGAGCTGAATGGAGATATTCAGACGGAACATCATTAACAGGTATGGTAGACTTACCGAACCGTCCAGCGACTGTTGATGCTGATGCAGACCAAGAGCCGGTTGATATGGATGTTTATTTTATTGTTCCTGATAAATGTACAGAGTGTGAAGGATTCCATGAGGAACCACAGTGTGCTGCGGTATGCCCTGTTGATTGCTGTGTAGATGATGAAAACATCAGAGAATCAGTGGATGAGCTCTTGGCGAAAAAAGATTTCATGCATTTGGATTAAAAATTTGTTGAAAGATATTTGAGGAACCTTGGCCAGTCGGTCAAGGTTTTTTTTTACTTTCGAAGCATGGAAACCCTTGATAATCGTAAAAAAGTAGAAGTTTGCTTCTCACCTTATTTATTCCCTCTTTACGAAGAAGAATTTGATATAATAGTCGTAATTGATGTACTCAGAGCTACATCTGCTATTTGTGCTGCATTTGATAATGGCGTAAAAGAACTCATCCCAGTTTCAACTATTGAAGAGGCCCGAGATTATCAAAAAAAGGGATTTTTAGTAGGAGCCGAAAGAAAAGGTCAGATTGTAGAAGGATTTGACTTTGGAAACTCTCCTTACTCTTACATGAAAGATGAAGTAAAAGGCCAAACTGTTGTGCTTAGTACAACTAATGGAACTAAATCAATCAATATTGCAAAGAATTCTGGTCAAGTAGTGATTGGTTCCTTATCGAATTTAACTACTCTGAATAAGTGGTTAGAAGAGCAAAATAAAAATATTCTATGCTTGTGTTCTGGTTGGCAGAATAAATTCAATCTAGAAGACACGATTTGTGCAGGTGCGATATTGGATTATCTATTAGGAACCGGAAAGTACCGTTCTGAAGAGGATGCAAGTATTGCAGCCAAATATCTCTTTTTAAGTGCGAAAGACAATATTCTAGGTTATTTGAAAGCCTCATCTCACAGAAGAAGATTAAAAAACTTAAACCTGAATGAGGATATTAAGTATTGCCTCACGCCAGATACCACGCAAGTAATTCCTGTATTAGAAGGCGACCGCTTGGTTGCTGCTGAAATTGAAGCTAAGGTTAATGAATAATATGAAAGCGATTCACTTTGTCTCACTCTTAATATTGACATTATTTTATTCATGTGGAGGAAAATCTGCAGATCCGGTAGAGGCGCCAAAACTGGAAAAATTTGAGCTTACTTATTTTGATGGCGGTGGAATGATTGACATGTCAGAACGTATCTTCATTTCTGACACCCTTTGCTACTGGCAATATCACCGTTATGGTAGAGAAACACTGGTAAATTATCAGCTGAGCAAAGAGGAGATGAATGCTTTAACTGAGTTTTTAATTGAACACCATTATGATGAAATAGAATCTGACAAAAAAGGCTTTGTAGCAGATCGTGGAGGATCGGTAATCAGCATCAAACAAGAATCAGGTGTGCTTGAATTGAATAACAACGGTAGCTTTTTTATTGGTGAAAAGTGGTTATCTGATTACAATGCAATCAAAGATTACATCTATGATCTCAACGAAACAAAAGTTGAAGCTTTGAAAATTGATGTAATGGTAAAGCTGGATGAATCACTGTTTAGCTCACCTAATACCATCACATGTGATTTTAATGGTCGTAAAGTCTTTGAATCGATAGAGGGAGATTTGAATCACTCTTTTCAAGCCAAAGCTTATCCAGGATTAAATGAATTGACTGTTTTCTCTTTAATGACAGACAGCATTGATGTCAATGGAAAAAACGCAGTTGAGTTACAACAAAACCTTTTTGTAGAATGTGCTCAAGACCAACAAATAACTGTTGGAATGGTTGATGGAAAAATTGTGGAGATAAAAGACTAAAACTCTCTATCTGAAATACAGGTGATTCTAATGATATCGCCTAATCCACAAGTTGAAGCTCCTGATGTCTTCTTGTATTTGATCCAAATCCATTTACCATCTTCATATTCCATTGCTGGAAATTCGTTACGGTTCATGGCTTCAAGTTTAGAACCATCTTCTAATTCAAAAACAATCCCGCATGTATCAGCTTCAGAAAAATCTCTAATCGTTGCTTTGTCTGAATTATACGGACATCCATTCTTTTTCTCACATGCTGCAAATGACATCACAGCTCCAATTACCAACGTTACTAAAATGTACTTTTTCATCATTTCGAATTTTTGAAAATGTTTCGTTGTACTAAATTACGTAAAAAACCAAATTTGGTTAGGTTCCTGAGTAAGTTTCGATACCATCTTCTGTCACTAAATATGTTTTTTGAATACCAGCCTTGCGCGAAAACAAGATTTCAAACTCAATATTTTCATCTACTTTCATTTTCAATAAAGCGTAGTTTTCGAAATCTTTTGAATTTAAATTTTCATAGCATTTAGGACAGCTAAATGTGACCAATTCACCAATATCGAAAATCACTGCCGGTTCGTGCGTGTAGCTGTAATTCCCAATAGTTGTTGAGAGATGAATTAGTCCTTCTTCTCCGCTTTCCCTTTTGGTTTTCAATGTCAATTTGGTGCCGTCATTTAATTTGGTTCGACATGACGGACAAAGTATGTCATATTTATGGATCATGGCTTAAAAAGGTTTTCTATAAGATACGAAAACAAATTGTAGAAATCAAGCTCAAATGATGATCTCACTATTTCTGATATCCGATTGATACTTACCACCCGGATAAGAATCGTTATAATCGAAATTCAGCCAAATAAAGCCCTTTGAATCTTGAAAATAGTGGATAGCCTTATCTGCTGACTCTTCAGGGAAATAGATGTTTTTGATGAGGTAAACTAAAGTTTCTAACTTTTCAGTGGTCCCAAATTTCACCTCAGGATACATATGACCGATTTCTGTTCCATCTGAAGCAGTGACAGTCGTTCTTACCAAACGAACTTCTCCGCCTACTGACTTGATACAAGCAGCCATCATGATAGAATAATCATCACAATCCCCTTTGAAGAATTCATCATACTGTAATTGCTCCAAGGTTTTAGATGCTTTTGAATAATAATCTTCATTGGCTGGATCAAAAACGTATTTCCAACGTCCGTACACCTCTTTGAAAACACTGAAAAACTGTACCCATTTTCGATTGTTCTGGCTCAAATGTATCTGATCATCAAAATATTTTACAGCTGCTGAAGCCGCAAAATTTCTCAAGTCAGGATTATCATAGTCTATGGCTTCACGCAATTGCTTTTCCTTTTTGAAAAGTGAACCCTGGTTGACAAAATCTACTTCAAAGGAATCGCCTGACAATTGAAACAGAAATGAGTAATAGTCTTCTTTCAAGTCAGATAAGGTGTAGATTCCAGAAAAATTGGTAATCGTAAAAACTATCAATCCTCCGATCACTAAACCAATGATCACCTTCGTGAACTTTTTCAACAGAAAATAAATCAAGAAGAACAGGGTTAAAAACAAGAGGATATAATCCAATTGAATTAATCGTTCGCCCACATAAAACTGAATTTTAGGCATGAACTTGTACAAGAAAATAAACATGGGCATTGTCAGAACGGCTGATACCGCTCCAATTATCAAGATTCCATATCCAAAATTCTTATCCCCGGTGTTTGTAGTATTCTCTTCTGACATCTGCTGTAAAGTTAACCAGGCTCGACCTAAGTTTATTGTTGTAATTCAAAAAAAGTGAGAAGTAATTATTTTTCGCCATTTTTAGTACATGAAATCAAAAGTCATTCCTTATTTAGAGTTTATTATTTCTTCTCTCATTCCAATTGTTGGGTCAGCTCTGATTGTTCAGAAAAATGGCTTTTTTGCAGGACAGATTTTTTTAATTTGTTGGCTTCCCTATGTTGTTTCAGTGACATTTCATTCTGCTGGATTAGCCGAATTCCCAAGTACCAAGTCAAGCTTATTAAGTTTAATCAATCTGATGTTCTCTGGGACACTGCTCGCTCTCAACCTCATTGACGTATTCGAGTTCTTCTTGTTTTACATTCTGGGGGATACCGTTGCTATGTCATTGAGCATATCCTACTTCTTTTTATTCAAAAAAGGTATTAATGGAATGACCGCTAAAGAAACATTTGGTAAACCAGCTGCCATAGGATTCGCTGTATTTTTTATCCTTTTAATCTATCCCTACTTTGGTACCGCCATCACTCATATTTCAAATCAGAACTTTGATTGGTATCTAATTCTGGTTGTGTTGTTCACCTTAGTAGGAGCAATCAGAAAGAACAATCAAGCGATACAAGCCATTGTGAATAAGCGCAGTGGAAATGAAAATTACAGTGTCGAAAACGTCTTAAAAAACACGCAAGAAAAAACGAAGTTGGATATGGAGGCAAAAATGGTCTTGTTCTCACTTCTGGGATGGTTTCTTGGCGTAGGAAGTATGTATGTCATCTATGTACTGAATGCATAAAAAAAGAGCCTATTAAATAGACTCTTTCTTTTTTTCATTTCAAAAGTTGATCTTGAACTTATGCTTTCAACAACTATCACGCAACGTAAAATAAAAAGGTTGGTGTATGCGTTAATTTATTTTTTGTAAACTATTTTTAATTATCCCAAAACAATGAAAAATTTACTTTTAATCCTCTCAATTACAGCAATATCTATAGCTGGTCATGCCCAATCAGAAAATGATAGCATTTCATTAAAAAAGCATGAAATTGGGGTTGACGCCACTACCCTCTTTTCAAAACTCACCAGTTTAGGTTTTGGTTTTGCTCCGGTTAGTTCTCCGTATACGCTTATTTACAGGTATCGATTCAATGAACAATTTAATTTAAGAGCGAAACTTGGCGGAAACCATGTCAACTCTGATCGCTTTGAAGGAGATAGCCTCACTCAATACAACAAGGTATCTTCTATTTCTCCGGCAATTGGATTTGAATTTAACAAAATGCTTCATCCAAAATGGTCTCTGTACACTGGTATTGACCTGACATATTCGTATACGAAAACTAGCAGTAAATACACAGGAGCCGGTTTAAACTACATTGGCACTTACGATTCTCAAACACACAGTTTTGGAGGTGGTCCTTTTCTTGGAATTAGGTTTAAACTCAATGAATTCATTTCATTAACTACTGAAACGCAACTATTAGCGAACTATTCACTAAATAATTTCACAAACTCGATTGAATATCCTGCTTCACCTTCACAAAACTCAACAACAGATTACACCATTAATGGGATTGATTTAGATCTAAGTCCGCCCATTTTCATCTACTTAAATATTTCATTCTAATTCTATTTTAAGCGGCTAATTTTAGTAATTTAGAAGGCCTAATAAATAAATTACAATGAACAACATTACAGTTATAGGAGCAGGTACCATGGGAAATGGTATTGCACACACATTTGCACAATTCGGATACCAAGTAGCTTTAGTAGACATTTCACAAGACGCCTTAGACAAAGCCCTTGCTAAAATCGGTAAGAACCTTGACAGAATGGTTGCCAAGGAAAAAATCACTGAAGAAGACAAAAACAATACACTTGGAAACATTACCACATTTACTGATTTAAAATCAGGAGTGGCGAATGCAGAATTGGTAGTTGAAGCAGCAACTGAAAATGTTGATTTAAAATTGAAAATATTCAAGGATATTGATGACAACAGCCCTGCAGGATGTATTTTGGCTACTAACACTTCTTCTATTTCGATTACTAAGATTGCAGCTGTGACTTCACGTCCAGAACAAGTGATTGGTATGCACTTCATGAACCCAGTTCCAATTATGAAATTGGTTGAAATCATTAGAGGATATTCTACTTCTGATGAAGTGACCAATACAATCATGGAAGTTTCAAAAACCTTAAGCAAGGTTCCAGTTGAAGTAAATGACTACCCAGGATTCGTTGCAAATCGTATTTTAATGCCAATGATAAATGAGGCTATCATTACCTTGAACGAAGGCGTTGCTGGAGTTGAAGAAATTGATACCGTAATGAAGTTAGGTATGGCCCACCCAATGGGACCATTGCAATTAGCTGACTTTATTGGATTAGACGTATGCTTGGCAATTATGAATGTATTGTATGATGGCTTAGGAAATGATAAATATGCTCCTTGTCCATTGTTGGTAAATATGGTTACTGCAGGAAAATTAGGTGTTAAATCAGGCGAAGGTTTCTATTCATGGGGCCATGGCACCAAAGACCTGATTGTTGCGGATAACTTCAAATAATTAGTATGAAAAAGTTTTGTTTAGGCATTGCTCTAGTTGCATTCAGTTTAGGGCATGCTCAAAAATTAGACGTCAATGGTTTCATTGATGCTTTGGGAGGATCTATCAATTCTGACCGACCTGGTCAATGCCTAAACGCTCAAACTGCTGGAGCTATGACTGTTCAATTGCAGTCTGGCTTTAATTTTAGCAGGTACCAAATTAATCTTGGGTCTACTTTTCTTGGAAATCATAACCGTATAAATATTCCTGTTGATATCAGGTTTGGGTTATTGCCGAAATTGGAGTTAAATACTTCCTTTTCATATACACACAGATCTTACTCAGAAAACTTAATGATTCCGTCTAGAAGTGGATTTCCAAGCCCGAACTTGGGGGCGCGATATGAAGTACTTCGAGGAGATGGGATTAAACCACAATTGGCATTGCAAGCTAACTTAAGTTTTTTGAGTCACAACGGAACTTTTCAGCAAAATAATTTCGGGAGTTCATTCTACGCCATTACTTCTAATCGATTTAACAATTTCACTGTCAACACCAATTTAGGTATGGTATTTACTGGTAGCGGAAACAATTCGCCAATTTACACTTACGTCTTGAACTTTGGATATAATGTAAGTGATAAGTTAGGTGTATTTGTTGAAGGATTCGGACGATTCAACAATTTCAGTTATTCATTGGATGCTGGAATGGCGTATTTAGTGAATAATAATCTTCAAATTGATGCTTTTGGCGGATGGTTAGGAGATCGTGATTGGTTTGCAGAAGTGGGCGTTTCATGGAGATACAATTTCCTGAAAGCCATGGCTAAAAAGAAAATCAATGGATTTTTGGGCAACGACTAAGGTTTTTGTCCTTTCACTTTTACTTTTCTCTTGTTCAGAGAATACACCCTCTGAGGGTGTTTCTTCAATTCCAGATTGGCAGCTTGGATTAGACTTTGCCAACGATTATCGAAATTTATCAGATAGTAGCTCGAGCTTTTCGTCAAAATTAGATTGGCTAGAAAGTTGTGAAATGGTCTCACCAGCCTTTCTCTCCTCATACGAGCAATTGATGGAGCAAGACATTGACTTTGACCCTGTTTTCAATGCACAAGATTATCCAGATGAAGGATTTAGTATAGCGCATAAAGACTCAATTAACAATAGGTTGCTGCTACAAGGGATTGACTGGCCAGCTTTCAAATTGGAAATCCAATTAATCCAGACAGAAAGTGGTTGGAAAATTGACCAGGCGGGTGTTGTGAATGATTAGTGATTTCAAATCCTAGACAATCTCCGAAGGTTTAGGCAGAGAATCTTGAGTTTTATTCAATCTACGTACCCTACAGGAACATAAGTTCTATCAATTCTAAAAATATCAGGATCATTAGGATACTCATAAGTTTTGAACCTCATGTGGTCATCCCATCCAAATTCATGAAAGTGAGCATTGACATCACCATCATCATAATGCAATGTCAAATCAACTATTAAGTACTGACAGATGATCTGGTAACTGAGTGTATACGGAACACTATGTGAATCCCTTATCCAACGAGTTGGACTTATAGTAAGACCGTATTTTGTTGAATCTATTGTGAATTCATCATCAGGCGTCCATGTTATCGTTGAAATATTTTCCCACTCTCCTACCAAAGCTTCTGGATCATTTTCAAAAAACTTTTGGCTGGTTGCTTGGTAATGATTTTGAGATACTTCTTCAGGCTCATCCTCTAGTTCTTTTTGACAAGAGTGAACAATAACTGGAAGAATAAGAAATATAATTTGGGCTAAGTTTTTCTTCATATAGAACTAAACGAAATTCAAAGCCGAAAGATTGCATCATAGTTGAAAGTTAAACCTTCGCTAGAAATAGCATGTAAAACTGATTTTTTAAAACTAAAACTTCACCCCCATCACGCAAACATCATCTAACTGATTGTTTTCGCCTTTCCAACGGTCGAATTCAGCTTCAATTTCTTTGTGTTGCTTATCAAAATCCAAATCAGAGATATTTAGCAATAACTCTTGGAATCTTCTTTGAGAATACTTTTTAGTACGTTCTCCTCCAAATTGGTCAGGGAACCCATCAGATGACAGGTAGAATTGATCTTCTTTAACTACATCAATTGAATGACAAGTGAAATGCTTCATTGTAAAGTCTGATGCTGAAACACCTGACTTATCTCCCTTGTGCACAAACAGCTCTCTGTTTCTCACTTGATGCAAATTAATATTTGCTCCGGCATAATCTAACACTTTGCGCTCCACGTCAAAGACACAAATACCCAAATCCATTCCATCTTCAATCTCATTTGAATCTTCTTCTTCAGCACCAAAAGCAAAACGTAAACCTGCTCTCAAGAAAGCCAAAATCATGGAAGGATCATCTAAACGTTTTTCATTAACAGCCTGATCTAAAATGTTTTTCCCTATGATACTCATCAAAGCACCAGGAACTCCGTGCCCCGTACAATCAACGACTGCAAAAAAGATTTTTCCTGCACCACGCTCTACCCAATAAAAGTCGCCTGAAACGACATCTCTTGGACGATAGAACACAAAACTGTTTTCTAGTAATTGCTCCATGAAAGACGCAGAAGGTAAAATACCATTCTGAATACGCTTGGCGTAGTTAATTGACGCCATGATGTCTTTGTTCTTTTGATTCAACTCATTGGTGCGCTCTTCTACTTTTAATTCTAATGTATCATACAACAAGGCGTTGTTGTAAGCTGCTGCTGCGTATGCTGCCAGTGTTTTTACCAGCTCAAGATGATACTCTGAATAGGCATTTTTCTTGAAACTCTGAACAGTCAAAAGTCCAATAACTTTTCCTTCACCATGAAGTGGGAAAAAGATAAGTGATGAAGGCATTTCACCAGAAGGAACCTTGATTTCGTTGACGTATTTCTTGAACTCCTTTTCGTTATCATTGATAAGAATCTCCTTGTCATACTCTACGCACCAAACTGAATAATTATCCTTATCATCCATAGACACGGTCATCTCTTCATCTCTGTTACCGCTTTCTATTTCGTACTTGTAGATAATTTGATTCTTTTCTTCATCCAACAAGCGAATACCAAAGATCTCAGCATCCATCAGCTTAGTGACACTTTCATAGAGAGATTCAAAAATCTCATCCATTTCTAGACTAGATGATATTTCTACCCCAAGCTCACTTAATAGCTTGGTGTTTTCATAGTTGAGCTGAAGCATTTCTTTTTGTGCTGTCACCTCTTTTGTTCGCTCATCTACACGATCTTCCATGTGCTCATAAAGACCGGCATTATCAAGTGCTATGGCAATAAAGTTAGCGAGCGTTCGAACCATATTCAACTCTCTATCGCCGTATGCATTCTCTGCCATAGATTGAATAGAGAACACCCCTATTGTTTTCCACTTTGAAATAAGCGGTATGTAAATAATTGAATTAGGTTGACCTCCTGCCACCGGAGCAGCATCCTCACCAGTAACAGCTAAACGTTCTTCAATCGTTCCTACTACTATTTCTTCATTATTCTTAAAGCATTTTACAGCAATTCGCTTATCATCTTCCAGCGAATAGGCAAATGAATTGAGCTTATTTCCATTTTCAATAGGCTCCGGAAAAAACAAATGATTTTCTTCTTGTTTAAAGATTCCAATCCCCATATTTTGGGCATCCATCAATTTGTTCACATTTTCGTATACCTTTTCAATAATGTCTATGACCGATAATGATGAAGTTATTTGCCTACCAATCTCATTGAGTAATATGGTTCGATCATGTGCTTTTTGAATGGCTAATTGAGCCTTATGTATTTCAGTGATATCGGTCGCAACAGACACATAACTTCTGATAGTTCCATCTTCATTGAATAAAGGGGTCACATTAATGGAGATAAAATAAGCATCTTCTGTAGTTCTATGAAAACTAGAAAGTTCCATTGAAAAAGTCTCGCCAGATTTAAAGTTACGTACCAAATCTTCACGCATTTTTATGGACAGTGCTGGGCCATTGTAGAAATCTAAAAAATATTCTCCCTTAACACTTGCTAACTTCAATCCTGTCAAGGTTTCAAAACCTTTATTTACCCACTCTACTTTGATGTCTTTGTCAAAAATCACAATTGAATTAGTAGAGTGATTAGTAGCCAATGAGAGCACTCTTAGCTCTTTTTCTTTTTTATTGATGTACCTCAATCTTAAAATCATCAAAACGACCAACAAAACGGCAAAGCCCAGCAAACCAATGATAATGTTTCTATTGAGTCGCTCATTTTCAGCTTCTAATTGATGATTCTTTTTCTCTTCATTCAGCTGCGCAATCTTGTTCTCGTTGACTACTTTCTCATAATTGCTTTGATACTTTTGATTTTGCTCTGCCACTAATGCAGATGTCAAGGAATCTTTGAATCGGGTGTAGTTAATTAAAGTTGTGTAGGTCTTTTTATAATCTCCTAATGAATCATAAATGGCAATTTGAACTTGGTAGTTATCCATTCTTTCCTTATTCAAATTCAGTGAGTTTGCTATGGCCATTCCCTCATTGGCTTTGTCCAGCGCTTCATAATATTTCCCATCTAACATCAAGGCCGTAGCCAGCTGTGAATAAGCATAAGACTCGAATCGTGCATTTTTTTCTGACTTGAATTTATTCACCGCTACTCGATAAATGTCAACCGCTTCTTCATATTTACCGCTCAATCTGAAATACATTCCTTGTGATAGTAGATTCACTGGTTGACTTCCATCTATTTTACCATTCTCAATTAAACGATACACACGAGCATAATAATTTTCTGCATTCTCTTCATCTCCCATCTCAAAATAAACGTCAGCTAAATATGAATACAGATTAGCAAGTTCATCATTATCCCCAATCGTTTGGGCAATTCGAATGGCTTTATTGTAATAGTCAATGGCCTCAGAATAACTCTGCATTAAGCTTTTCACAAAACCATAATGGCGGTATATTTCCATCAACTCAGGTTGGTCTCTTCTTTTCTCAGCAATCTTCAAGGCTGTCGCCAAGTAATCGAGTCCCAGATAATAATTCAGATTGTAGTATACTTCAACATGAGATAGTTTTTTCGCCGCTTTGAGGGTACCCATTTCATAGTTGAGCTCATCTGACATTTCAAAAGCCCTTTTAGCGTATTCCTCTGATTTTTCAGAATCGTAATTGAGGTAGATGGTAGAGATTTCAATTAGAATATCCACTTTCTCTTGGCTTTTCTCCAGAGAGATTAGCTCTCGCACTAAGGAGTCTACTTTTTCTTCATCAGAGTAGCCTTGCCCGTAGGACGGCAAGGCATTCATTATTAGACTGATAAATAATATGTTGAGTAGTAGTCTCATGCAGGGGTGCAAACATCCAATTTAATCATTTATTCGTCAGGATTCGCATACTTTAGACGAACCATAAAAAAAACCTGCTCAATTAGTCTTGAGCAGGTTTTAAACTTTTAGATTGTACTGTGTTTTACTCAGCTACAACTTCGAAATCAAATGATTTGATTACTTCTTTGTGTAAGTTAGCAGAAGCCTTGTAAGACCCTAATTCTTTCACAGGTTCAGTTTCAATCTTCAATGATTTTCTATCGATTTCAATCCCTTCAGCTTTTAAAGCATCTGAAATAGCAATAGTAGTAACAGATCCAAAGATTTTTCCACCTTCACCCACTTTAGCTTTAACTTTAAGTGTAAGTCCGTCTAACTTCGCTCCTAAAGCTTCAGCTTCTTCTTTCACTTTAGATTCTTTGTGTGATCTTTGTTTTAATACTTCAGCATGCGCTTTTTTAGCAGATTCAGTCGCTAAAATTGCGTATCCTTGAGGAATCAAGAAGTTTCTTCCGTATCCAGGCTTAACTGTTACGACTTCGTCTTTATACCCCAACTTATCTACGTTCTTCTTTAATATAACTTCCATGATCATGGATTAATTTCGTTCAACAATTACTTCATTAAGTCAGCTACGTAAGGTAAAATAGCTAAGTGTCTCGCTCTTTTTACCGCCTTGTTGACTTTCTTTTGGAATTTCTGAGAAGTTCCGGTTACCCTTCTTGGTAAGATTTTACCTTGCTCATTGATAAACTTCAACAAGAAATCAGGGTTTTTGTAATCTACGTATTTGATTCCGCTTTTCTTGAAACGACAATACTTGTCTTTTTTAATTTCAATGTTGATCGGAGTTAAATATCTAATATCTGATTGTGCCATTTTTACAATTTCAATTAATTAAACACTAAGCTTTAGCAGCTTTTCTTGTTTTCTCAGCAAAAGCAACGTGATCTTTGTCCATTTTCACAGTCAAGAATCTCATGATTCGCTCATCTCTCTTAAATTCAACCTCTAATTTCTTAATTAAAGATCCATCATTTTCAAACTCTACTAAGTTGTAAAAGCCAGTTGATTTCTTTTGGATTTGGTAAGCAAGCTTCTTCAATCCCCAGAATTCATTGTGTTTAATTGTACCACCATTTTTAGTGATATAATCTTCATAGACTTTTACTGCTTCCTTTGCCTGCTCTTCAGACAAAACGGGAGTTAAAATGAAAACAGTTTCGTACCTATTCATATTATTTGTTTAAAATTAGGGTGCAAAGATACTGATTTTATTAGAAAAACAAAGGAACTCCTGCCTTTTTCCAAAATCATAGAAGTTGATGATGAAAAATGCACAATTGTTGAAAACAAAATTAATAAGAAAATACCAGTGCTAGTAGTTTTACTATTTTTGCTCTACATTAATCATTATGGGGAATTTCGTAGTTTCAGCAAGGAAGTATAGACCGCAAACTTTTGAGTCGGTAGTGGGGCAAGCATCTATTACCACCACCTTAAAAAATGCGATCAAGAACGACCATTTGGCACAGGCATTTTTGTTTTTCGGATCAAGGGGAGTTGGTAAAACGACTACAGCAAGGATTTTAGCAAAAACATTGAACTGTTTCAACTTGCAAGAAAACATTGAACCTTGTAATGAATGTGAGTCTTGTAAGTCATTTAATGAAGGACATTCTTTCAATATATTAGAGTTGGATGCTGCATCCAACAACTCTGTAGATGACATCCGACATTTAATTGACCAGGTGAGAATTGCTCCTCAAGTTGGTGACTATAAAATCTTCATCATTGATGAGGTCCACATGTTATCTCAATCAGCTTTTAATGCCTTTCTGAAGACATTGGAAGAACCACCAGCTCATGCGGTGTTCATCCTTGCTACCACTGAGAAGCATAAAATCTTACCTACTATCCTATCGCGTTGTCAAATCTTTGACTTTCACAGAATTCAAGTGAATGACATAGTCGATCATTTGAAAAGGATATCCAAGAATGAAGGTGTCAAGGCGGATGAAAAAGCATTGCACATCATAGCACAAAAAGCAGATGGAGCATTGAGAGATGCTCTATCAATTTTTGATCAGATTGTATCTTTTAGTAATAACAACGTTTCTTATGATGCAGTACTGCAGAATTTGAATGTGCTGGATTACGATTATTATTTTAAAATAACAGATGCGGCTATTACTGGAGATATTCCGGCTAACCTTTTAACTTACAATGACATCTTGGCAAATGGCTTTGATGGCAGTCAATTTGTGATTGGATTAGCTGAGCATCTAAGAAACTTATTGGTTTGTAAAGATGAATCTACACTCAGCTTGTTGGATATCCCCAATGAAATCAAGGAAAAATATTTAGAGCAATCATCTAAGGTTACTGCTGACTTTATATTGACAGGATTAGATTTATTGAGAGCTGTAGAGGGCGGATACAAAGCTGCTAAAAACAAAAGGCTACATGTTGAATTGTGTTTAATGAAGCTGAGTAGCATCATGCACACACTTGAAAAGGCATAGTTATTTATTTAAGTTATTCTGACATAGAAATTTTACCCTACGAAGGGCAAAACGAGCCTAAAGAACTGAAAAAGGCTCCAGAGAAGAAGAATTCGCCTACTTCAGAAAAAGTGGGTGCTGCTGCTATTGTCAGAACAGTGGAACGAAAAGTAGCGAGCGCTCCTAGCGGAATGCTGAGTACTACCAATATCGGAATCAAAAGCACTTTGAATCCACGTAAAAAAAGTGGCGGCCCAGATCATCAAGAAGTTGACGCTAGTTTGAAAGAAGCTTATACACAAGAGCAACTTGATCATGTGTGGAAAGAGTTTGCATTACAACGCAAGCGCGAAAAGAAAGACAGCTTATATACTACACTTACCAATTGTTCGCGAAAGTTAAGCTCTGATCATGTCATTCATTTAGACATTACCAACTCCATTCAAAAAACTGAGCTGGAAGAATGTAAAGGAGAATTGGTAAGATTCCTTAGGTCAAAATTGCAAAATGCTCAAATCAATGTTGAATTCACCTTGATAGAACAAGCAACCGCAAAGGTGATGGACAGTAAATCAACTTTTGATAAGCTATCTAAAGAAAATAGCTCCCTAAATAAATTCAGGAAGCTATTCAATCTCGATATTGAGTTCTAATTATTTTTTCTGATTTGCCAAAGCGTCTTCAGGATTTGGAGATAAAGAAGATTTCTCAATTCTCAATTTCCCAGAACCTTCAGTAGAAATTAAAACGGTATTCTCGTTTAACTCTAATACTTTTCCGTGAATTCCTCCTACTGTAACAATCTTGTCTCCTGTTGCTAAATTCTCTCTAAATTTCTTGGCTTCTTTGGACTTCTTAATTTGTGGTCTCAACATGAAAAAGTAAAACACGATTCCAATAAGACCAAACATGATTAGTTGACTTTCAAATCCTCCTCTTGGAGATGCTGCATCTGCTGCTTGTAATAATATATGATTCATTTTATTCTGTTACGATTCCTACTAAGTTTACAATATTTAGACTTGGGTTAGTGTTGGCCTCAATGCGTACACTTTTTTTCACGTTTCCTACTCTACCTTGAGAGTCAAAGTTCACACTAATCTCCCCGGTTTCACCTGGAGCAATTGGATGTTTAGGCCAATCTTCAGGTACTGTACATCCACACGACCCTTTTACATTGATTAAAATCAAATTCTGATCTCCCGTGTTTTTGAATTTAAATACATGTTTTACTTGATCTCCCTCTTTTACCGTCCCGAAGTCATATTCCATTTCTTCGAATGACATTTCAGTTGGGTTATCAATAAATTCTGCAAAGTCAGTTCTTCTTTGTTCAATGTCTGCTTCTGAATTTGAAGTACAAGACCAAAGTAACACACTCATCAAAAATAACATGCTAATTGTTTTCATAAGTTTTAGTTCATTAATCCTCTCCCTGATTTCACTAACTCACCTGATTTTTCCAACTGTATAACGGCCTTATCTAAGATTCCGTTAATGAACACTTGGCTTTTAGGCGTGCTGTAAAACTTAGAGATTTCTATATACTCATTCAAGGTTACTTTTTTCGGAATTGATGGCAATTCTAATAGTTCGGTAATGGCCATCTTTAATAAAATGATATCCATTTTAGCGATTCTATCCAGCTCCCAGTTTTGAGTCAAGTCGTCAATTAATTTCGTATTTGTCTCATCTCTACTGATGGTTTTGCGAATTAACTTTTTCAGAAAGCTTTTTTCGTCATCTTCATCTTTATAGAGCGAAAGAATTGGTTTTTGCTCATCATCTCCTTTCTCTACAGTTTTGATTGTTTTCAATACCATTGAGCAAATCAAATCAATATCATCTAACCAGTAGATTGACTCATTTTCAAAGAAGTCATGCAACAAACCAAAATTCGCGATTTCTGTCTTAAACAAGGTCACTGCAAATTTTTTGTCCGCCTCAAAAGAATCCTCTTCTGAGTCCATGTAATCTTTGTAGATATCGCAATCTGTTATTTGCACGAATAATTTTCTCATCAAATCATTCTTGACCGCTCCTCCCCAATTCACCTTCAATTCTTCAGACGATTTTCTCAAATCAATATTTTTAGCGAAGTGCTTAAAAATCGGATGATCAACAAATTTTCTATTGGGCGATAAATCTTCAGCTGATGGCTGAATTTTATTTTGACGATCCTCTATGCGTTGTTCAGCAAAGCTTGTCAACTCTTCAAAAGTCAATAGAAAATAAATGTACAATTCATACATCTTATCAATTGACTTGAACAATTCTTTTTCAGATGTTAAAGGATCTTTATCCTCACTCTGAAAGTAAGCATACAGTATTTGAAGTACCTTAATTCTAAGGTGTCGTCTGTTCAGCATTTACAGTGGTAATTTTACTTTTCCGATTGATTCAATTCGTTCTTCTGCCATTTTGTTAGCAATCTTGTAGGTTGGCGTTCCTTCAGTATTTGAACGATTGATAATTTCTAACGTTCTATCGTAGATTTCAGAAGCTTTTGACATGGCCCATTCTGCAGACAAACCTTTCACCTCAGCATAGCAGTTAATAACTCCTCCAGCATTCAACATAAAATCAGGAACGTAAACCATTCCTTTTGATTTAACTACTTCTCCATGAACTGACTCATCTGCCAATTGATTGTTAGCAGCTCCTGCAATAATCGAACATTTTAATTGCTCCAATGTTTGATCATTCACTGTTGCTCCTAATGCACAAGGTGCGTAAATATCCATATCAATGGAGTAAATCTCATCTAAACCAACAACTTTCGCTCCGTACTCTGAAGAAACTCTTTTCAACGTATCTTCATGAATATCTGAAATAAATATTTCAGCTCCTTCATCTTTCAGATGGTTTACCAAATATTCTCCAACATGCCCTACACCTTGAACGGCTACTTTTTTTCCGCTCAATGAATCTGAACCATATTGTAATTTAGCTGCAGCTTTCATCCCCATGTAAACTCCATAAGCAGTTACGGGTGATGGATCTCCTGATTTCCCTGGTAATCCCACTACATTGTTGGTTTCCATATTCACCCAAGTCATATCTTGAGGTGAAATCCCTACGTCTTCAGCAGTAATATATTTTCCCCCAAGACTCTCCACAAACTTTCCAAATCTTCTGAAAAGTGCTTCAGATTTGTGCTTGCGTGCATCACCAATGATAACCGCTTTTCCTCCCCCCAAGTTCAAACCTGAGATTGAATTCTTGTAGGTCATTCCTCTAGATAGTCTCAAAACATCATTCAATGCTTCAAGCTCATTGTTGTATGCCCACATTCTGGTACCACCCAAAGCAGGTCCCAATGTTGTATTGTGGACAGCAATGATGGCTTTTAATCCAGTAGCGTTATCATTACAAAATAATAATTGTTCATGGTTATACTTTGACATGCGCTCTACCACAGGATTCTGAGCTAAGTCTGTCTCTTGAATATCTTTTACTTCAAACATAATTGAGAGGAATTACATTATAATACAAAATCTTAATACTAACTTTGCCTAAGTTTAGGCGAATGCCCCAATTAAGGCAGCACAAAAGTACTAATTTTTACATGTCATCATTATCCTATTTAAATAAATATTTGTTCAAGTATAAATGGCTTCTGCTGCTCGGAATCATTTTCATTATCGGACAAAACATTTTCAAAATTGAAATGCCAGGGGTTTTGCGTGACAGCATCAACGAATTAGTGCATGTTCATGAAGAGGGCAATGTAGAATTCGAAGACGGAGCAATTCTAAAGTTGGCTCTTATCTCAGCTGGACTGTATGTTCTATTTTCATTGATCTCAGGTATATTTCTGTTTTTCCAGAGGCAAACCATCATCCGTGCGTCAAGAAATATCGAATTTGACCTAAAGAATGAAATCTATCAGCATTACCAAGTGCTCTCTTTTAATTTTTATAAAAAGAACGCTACAGGTGACTTAATGAACCGAATTTCAGAGGATGTATCAAAGGTACGGATGTATCTGGGACCAGCCATTATGTATACCATCAACCTGATTTTTCTCTTTGGTTTGTGTTTGTACAAAATGCTGAGCACCAATACCACACTTACCTTGTACGTGCTTGCACCGCTCCCTATCATGTCTGTGTTGATTTATTTTGTAAGCTCTATTCTGAACAAGAAAAGTGAGCGCGTTCAAAAACAGCAGTCAAAATTATCTACCATGGTTCAAGAATCGTTTTCTGGAATTCGAGTCATTAAATCTCATGGTAAGGAGCGACAAACTGAAGAGCGTTTTAATACAGAGGCAGAAGGATACAAAGACTTATCAGTTAATTTAGTCAAGACCCAAGCTTTTTTCATGCCTACAATTGTACTTTTGATTGGAATTTCAACAGTACTGACCATTTACGTTGGTGGATTACAAGCGAGTAAAGGGTTAATCCAACCTGGGGAAATTGCAGAGTTCATGATTTATGTCAACCTTTTAACTTGGCCATTTGCCTCTGTAGGTTGGGTCACTAGCTTAGTGCAAAGGGCCGCGGCTTCACAAAAAAGAATCAATGAATTCTTACACGAGAAACCAGAAATTACTTCTCAATCTGATGCCCCGTTTAAGTTTGAGGATAAAATTGAGTTTAAAAATGTAGGCTTAACATTTGAGAATTCGGGCGTAGAAGCAATTAAGGGACTCAATTTTACTATTGAAAAAGGTAAAACGATTGGTATTATTGGAAGAACTGGATCAGGAAAAAGTGCCCTTGCTTATTTGATGATGCGCTTAGTTGACCCAACAACTGGTGATATTTCAGTTGACGGAAAATCATTGAAAGACATTAACCTAGAAGCTTGGCGTCAACACTTAGGGTATGTTCCTCAAGAACACTTTTTATTCTCTGATACAATCAAGAATAACATTGCATTTGGAGTAGACGCCGACCAAATTTCAGATGACAAAATCATTGAAGCTGCTAAAAATGCAGGAGTTCATGAAAACATCATCAACTTCCCTGACAAATATGAAACACGTCTAGGTGAGCGTGGAATTAACTTATCAGGAGGACAAAAACAACGTATCTCAATAGCTAGAGCGCTCATTAAAAATCCAGAGATATTAATTTTAGATGATAGCTTGTCTGCGGTTGACAATGAGACAGAAGAAATTATTCTCCAAGCGATTCAATCAGAGCTGAAATCAAAAACAGCCATCATTATCGCCCATAGAATTTCTAGTATCAAATATGCTGACAACATTTTTGTAATGGAAGATGGTAAAATCATTGAGTCTGGAAAGCATGACGAGTTGATTGCTAAAAACGGGCAGTACGCCTTGATTTACCAAAAACAAGAACTACAGGCCCAGCAAGAGGAAATGGAAATCTCGGAGGAAGAAGAATGAAAAAAAACTGGGACTTAAGCGAAGAGCAATTTTTTGGGATTGGCTTGTACCAACCAAAAACACATCACAATGTAGGCACCTTGTGGCGATCAGCTTATATTCTTGGAGCACAGTTTATTTTTATTATTGATGGAAAATACAACCATCAAGCAAGTGACACCATGAAAGCCTGGTCAAAGATTCCGTTGTTTAAGTATGATGATTTCGAACATTTCTACAAATCCATTCCACACTCCACACAACTCGTTGGCGTTGAAATTTCGGATAATTCAGTTCCTATTCGTAACTTTGCACACCCGCATAGGGCAGCATATCTGTTAGGTGCAGAAAATAATGGGTTACCAGAAAAAGTATTAGACAAGTGTCATCACCTTGTTCAATTACCTGGAGAACACTCATTAAACCTAGCAGTTAGCGGAAGTATTATTATGTACGACAGAATAAACAAACAATAATTGAAAGACGAGAAGCAAATACAATTTGAGAAGTTAAACCGTAAGATTAAAAAGACGGTTTGGAATGCCATCAATGACTTCAATATGATTGAAGAAGGAGATAAAATCATGGTGTGTTTATCAGGTGGAAAAGATAGCTACACTATGCTTGACATTCTGATGCAAATTCAAAAAGCTTCTGTTTTCAATTTTGAAATAATTGCTGTTAACCTAGATCAAAAGCAGCCAGGTTTCCCTGAAGAGGTTCTACCTAATTACTTAACAGAAGTGGGAGTCGACTTTGAAATTTTAGAAAGAGACACCTACTCTATTGTGAAAGAAAAGACACCTGAAGGAAAAACTACCTGTAGCTTATGCTCTCGTCTGAGAAGAGGGACGCTTTACACTGCTGCTGAACGTTTAGGCTGTAATAAATTAGCCCTTGGACATCACCGTGATGATATTTTGGAAACTTTCTTTCTGAACCTCTTTTTTGCCGGAAAAATAGAGACAATGCCACCAAAATATCGAACAAATGACGATCGTTTTGTGGTGCTGAGACCTTTAGCATTTGTAAAAGAAGCTGACATAGAGGTATATTCACAACTACGTGAGTACCCAATTATTCCGTGTAACCTTTGCGGTTCTCAGCCCAACTTGCAACGACAAGTAACAAAAAAAATGCTTCAAACTTGGGATCAAGCTTATCCAGGCAGATCAGAAATTATGTTCACTGCCCTCAAGAACATCTCACCTACTCACATGTTGGATGAGGATTTATACGACTTCAAAAACTTGCAGTCAAAATTGGTAGGCGAAATGAAGGCTGGAAAAGAGTTTGAAATGCTCTAATTACCCACCTTTGGATTTCATGCAAACAGTTTTCGAATCAAATCGTTACATTTACATTAAACGATAATGTAAAATGGCCTTTTCTAATATTTTTAGAACTAACGTACTGTTTGTTCTTAGCATTCTATTTATTACTACCAATTCAATTGCTCAAGACGACAGTTTGTCTCATGACACCATAGAGTTAAGCGTGTCACCATCAGAAGAAATTGTTCCGCCTGCCGAGCTAGAACACAATCATGATATCAGCCATCAGGAACAGGCTCATGACAACACACACAATGAAGCTCATGATGAACATGCAGAGGGAGAACATCACAGTGACTTCAGCCCATTATTTTTTATAATCGTTGCCCTTATTATTGGCGCCTTAACTAGACATTTTTTGAAAGGAATTGGCCTACCATACACGGTAGCGCTATTGGTGATAGGATTAGGTATCGGTGTTCTCGGACGTATGCAATTCTTTGCGGGTGATGCGTTTGGAATTGGAATAGATTCAAGTATGGTTGACCGTTCAATAGAATGGGCTGCTCATCTTGATGCACATCTCATTCTGTATATCTTCTTGCCCATATTGATTTTTGAGGCCGCCTTTGCAATGGATGTGCATACCTTCAAAAAGTCATTTACAAATTCTGTATTACTGGCTGTTCCAGGAATTGTCATTGCTATCGCTTTAACTGCTGGATGTATCTGGGCTTTGGTTCATTTTGAAGTAGGGTTAGCTGGTTGGGATTGGTTGTATTTACTACTATTCGGAACCATAATATCTGCAACTGACCCGGTTGCAGTAGTCGCCATTCTGAAAGAACTGGGAGCATCAAAGAAATTAGGAACGTTAATTGAAGGCGAATCCTTATTAAATGACGGAACAGCGATTGTAATATTTATGGTGCTATTTGGTGCAATTACAGGACAAGTAATTGACCAACCTATTTTAGAATTCTTTAGAGTTTCTTTTGGAGGTGTAGCAGTAGGTGCGATTATAGGATGGATTGGTATTAGATGGATGAGAAGTGTATTTAATGATATGCTCATTGAAATTACAGTGATTGTTTCACTCGCTTACCTTACCTTTTATGTTGCCGAAGGAATGTTCCATGTTTCGGGAGTTTTAGGATTAGTAACATTAGGATTGATAATGGCCGGTCCTGGTAGAACTAAAATATCTCCAGAAGTACAACACTTTATTCACGAATTCTGGGAGTTCACAGCCTTCGCAGCTAATACACTTATTTTTATCATTGTAGGTGTTGTAATTGCCGAGCGTGTCCAATTTACACTAAGTGATGTTTGGATACTATTAGCCGTTTACGTAATCATCCATCTGGTAAGGGCTGTAGTTATAGCCCTGCTCTATCCGCTCATGAAAAGAGCCGGATACGGTCTTGGTAAGAATCATCCACAAGCCATGTGGTGGGGAGCTTTAAGAGGAGCTATCGGACTAGCACTAGCACTTATAGTGGAAGGTTCTCCAGCCATTCCTGAATCAATACGAAGTGAGTTTTTATTTTTAACCGCAGGAATTGTAACCATGACGTTGCTTATAAATGCAACAACTATGAAAGCGGTCGCGAATAAACTCGGTTTAACCGCAGTTTCTGATTCGAAAAAATATGTAATAGAATCAGCTAAGGATTACGTTTTCAATGAAACAGTAAGTACGATTGATCAACTTGAAAAAGATCGTTTCTTCAGAAAAGTGAATTGGGAAGCAGTTGGTTCCTATCTTCCACCAGCGGCTGAAGTTAAAGATTTTGATGCCTTGCATAATTTCAAAGAAGAATCAAGAAGAAGATTATTAGAGAAAGAAAAATCAGCTTATTGGAGTCAATTTAAAGAAGGATTAATCAGTTCTGGAGCATACAACTTATTGGTTTCTGAAATCAATGAAATTCTAGATTCTGATGGTGAAAGATTGTTATCCGATCGTGGTGATTTAGATGAATTATTGGATACTAAGAACGCCTTAAAAAAATACGGAATATTCAAAAGCTTTTTCTCTAAGCGTTACATCAATAGATTAGGTGCGAGTTTTGATGCTGCTAAAGGCTTTTATGCCGCTCAGCTACAAACCATGAAGATGTTGAAAGAAATGCAGAAAGGAACGAATAACGAAAGTGAAAGAGAGATTCTGTATCATATGGAGTCTGAGATTGAAGAGAACAACATCCAAGCATTAACCTTTTTGCGAAACTTTAAAAACCAGTACCCAAATATTTACCGTCATGTCTCAACAAGGCAAGCCATCAGAACACTTTTAAATACTGAAAAACAAAAGGTGAATGAATTGGTTAAAGCGGGAAGAATAACTGGTGAAGAAGCATCTGTTATGATTGCCGATATTGAAGGACGTATGCAGGCCTTAAGTAAGGAAAAGATGTCTAACGCAGACCAAACAAAGGAAAAGCCAAAAGAAAAATGACGTACATGAAGTGGCGCTATTCTGAACGCCTAGAGTACCGGCCTCTTGAGCATTCTGATGCCCAACATTGGATTGAATTTTTATCGAATAAAACAAGTACGCAATTCTTCCCAGAATTGGACATTACGCCTGAGCAGCGGGCTGAATTATGGATTAGTTCACAACTCGATAGGTATCAACAAGGTACTTATGGAATGTATGCACTCATTCACAAAGAAGACCGTACATTCATTGGTCAGTGTGGATTGCTAATACATGATGTAAAAGGCAAAGAAGAAACAGAAGTCGGTTACCATTTAATTGAAGAATATACTGGAAGAGGTTATGCTACAGAAGCGGCACAACATATGAAAGCATATGGTTTTGAAGTGCTCCAAAAAGACAGTATTATCTCTATCATTCATAAAGACAATTTGCTTTCACAAAAAGTGGCATTGAGAAATGGAATGAAAGCAGATTTCGAAACAGAGTGGAAAGGTTTACCGGTAATAATCTTCAGGGCGACTAACCCACATGATAATTACTAGTATTCATCCAATTGGACGCCCATACATCAGGGTTCCCTTTACGATCAAAGTAAAAATCAACACGACCTAAAATCAATCCAGCCCATCCTACTTGGTTAATCAACACTGATTTTCCCGCTTTGTTTTTGTGCATTTCTGGACGATCCATGAAGGTATGCGTATGTGCACCGATTATGAGGTCTATATTTTCGGTTTCTTTGGCCAATACCTTATCACACATATCATTCAAACGAGAAAAATGCCCAAGATGAGATAGGCAAACTACGAGATGACATTTTTCATCTTGCTTTAAATGTCTCGCAAAGTGATTCGCTCGCTCAACAGGATCTAAATATTGCGTTTTTCCGTATAGATGTTTCGGAACAAGACCGTCAAGCTCAACACCCAAGCCAAAAACTCCAATTTTCAGGTTTCCTTTTTCAAATATTTGAAATGGTTTCGTTTTTCCGTTCAATGGCGTATCATCAAAATTATAGTTCGCGCACAAAAAAGGGAAATTTGCATGCGGCATGGCCTTCACAAAGCCGTCAATACCTCCATCAAAATCATGATTACCGAGCGTAGCGGCAT
>Ga0189274_100186_pt1 | contig 31601 bp, 29 predicted proteins | sample N5B1minimetaG_FD_130323 | JGI IMG/M metagenome (GOLD analysis project Ga0189274, IMG submission 130323) | Marine microbial communities from the Costa Rica Dome - N5 B1 mini metaG | ecosystem: Environmental > Aquatic > Marine > Oceanic > Photic zone | place: Costa Rica: the Eastern Pacific...
GGCCTATCACCAAGCCTACCAAAAACGTCTCAAAAAAATGGGCTTCACAGAAGAGATGTTGGAAGATGACTTCCACCTACCAGAAATTGAGATTGAGAACTTTGAAGAAATGCCAAGCTTGCATGATCAAGGTAGCATCAATCTAAAACTGAAACTGCAAGACAGCAAATACAAGCTTGACCGTATCAATGTTTGGGTGAATGATGTGGCGATTTACGGAACAAACGGCATCTCTCTAAGAGATAAAAATGTACAAGAATACACCACTAACCTAGAAGTATTCTTAGCAAAAGGCAACAACAAGGTGCAAGTGTCAGTGCTGAACCAAGCCGGTGCAGAGAGCTACAAAGAAACGTTTGAAGTAGAATGTACAGTGGGTAAAACCCAGCCAGACTTGTACTTAATTACCATTGGAGAAAGCGAGTTCCAACAAGCTGATTTCAACCTCACTTACGCGGCCAAAGACGCCAAAGATATGGCCGCGCTATTTGAAAAAAGTAAAGTCTATGCAACTGTTCATACCAAAACACTCGTGAATGAACAAGTGACCACAGCCAATGTGAAAGCACTCCAATCATTCTTGCAAAAAGCGGACATCAATGATGAAGTGATGGTGTTCATTGCAGGCCATGGCGTACTGGATGCCAACTTAGATTACTACTTTGCTACTTATGACATGGACTTTCAACAACCACAAGAAAAAGGCTTGGCTTATGAGGCTGTAGAAGGATTGCTAGATGGCATCAAACCACTCAAGAAAACGCTTCTCATTGATGCCTGTCATTCAGGTGAAATTGACAAAGAAGAAGTAGAACTAGCAGAAGCAGATGTGAAAGAAGAAGGAGATATCCAATTCAGAGTAGTGGGCAACACCGCAACTCCAAAACTAGGAACACAAAACACTTCAGAGCTCACAAAATCATTGTTTACAGATTTAAGAAAAGGAACCGGTGCTACCGTAATTTCATCTGCCGGCGGAATGGAGTTCGCCATGGAAGGAGATGATTGGAACAATGGTTTATTTACGTACTGTTTCATCAAAGGCATTCAAAGCAAAGCGGCAGACCTGAACAAAGATGGAGAAATCTGGCTATCAGAAATCCAACAATACGTTTCACAACAGGTGTATGAATTATCAGGAGGTAGGCAACAACCTACCTCAAGAATAGAAAACCAAACAATCGATTTTAGGGTATGGTAGTAATAACATTATTCAATTTACTATTCACTCCCTGGTAATTTTTATTTTATACTCAATATTCCATCTTATGATTTATAAACGCCTAGTCAGTTTCATCATCTTTTTTGCAGTTTTCAGCAACTATGCTCAAACAAATAAGTTTGAATCATTAATCAATTCAGTTAAAAGAGAATTTACCGATTATGTTGCTGTTGATACTTTTTACTACCAGCAATTTAGAACCAAAATCTTTTATGAGAGTGTTGAGTCATATGATATGCTCTTAGGTAATGTGTTGTCCAAAGACTTTCAATCTTTCTTGGTGGGTGGTGTTTCTGGTTCTGTTATCTTTTTTGAGTTCGACAAAGAAATTGACGAAGGTGGAAAAGGCCTATTAAATTCTTTCTTGTGGGGAGGCGGAAATCAGGCTTCTGCACTTTGGCCAGATGAATTGGTTATTTACAAGAATTATTTAGTGATAATCAGTTTTCCATACCAAAGTGAACAAGCAGCAAAGCTTAAAGAGCTTCTTACTTCAGAATTGTCCCTGTTCTGAATTTCTGCACTTACCCAAGTTTTCGTATTTTTGCCGGGCAAATCGGCTTGTCGCTTTGAGTTTTCAAAGAGGAAAGTCCGGGCAGCACAGAGCAACCTGCTTCCTAACGGGAAGGCCTCAAGCAATTGAGTGACAGAAAGTGCCACAGAAAACAAACTACCTTGCTTGTCAAGGAAAAGGTGAAAAGGTGCGGTAAGAGCGCACCGCGCTCATGGCGACATGGGTGGCAGGGTAAACCTCAGGTGATGAAATATCATGTATACCAGCGTTTGAAACTTGCTCGGTTGAGCTGGAGGGTAGATAGATAGATTCCGTGAGTGATTGCGGAACTAGATAAATGACAAGCGTGCAGGCTTTCGTCTGTATACAGAACCCGGCTTATAGATTTGCGTTTTTATCCTGCTAACTCCAATTTTGGAGTTTAGCTAGGGTAGATTCCCTATCTTTGCACAGATTTTAATCCATAGACATGTCTGAAGAACAAAAAAAGCAGAACAAAAAAGTGAGTGATCTTCTCTCTAAACTAAATTCAAAAGAAGAGAAAGAGGTGTTGAGCGGTGTGAAAGGACTCAAAAACCACGGTAATGAAACCGTAATTGAGCCTTTGGTAGCTGTATTTTGTTCAACTGATTCTGATAAAGTGAAGACTGAAATCACTGATTTGTTGAATACCATTAAATCTACAAAAGTTCCTGCTGAGGTGGCAAAATGCCTCAATAATCCAGATTATGAAAAGGCGAGACACACCTTGATGATTTCGATTTGGAGCACGGGCTTAGATTACAATGCTTACATGTCTGAGATTGCACAGGCCACCGTTAACGGAGAATTAATGGAGGCGATTGAGTGCATTACCATTCTCGAAAATCTTGAAAAAGGTTTAGACGAAGATGAAATCATGGATGCCCTGCTCATTTTTAAAACTTACTTGGTTGAAACTAAAGATGACAGCAGTCCAAAAAATGACATCATCAAAGATATTGTCATCCTTTTGCAACAAATGAACGATAGCGTCTGATGGGAAAGAAGAAGTTAATCCGTTTTAAAGATATTGCTACCATGGATTACGTGGTAGAGCCCACAATGGAAGACATTAAGAATGATGCTTTTCCGTTGAAAGGAAAGTGGCGCGAAGAATTATTCAAAAATGATCATCCGATAATTTTGGAGTTAGGATGCGGTAAAGGTGAATATGCTGTTGGATTAGGAAAAAAGTATCCGCAAAATAATTACTTAGGGGTTGACATAAAAGGAGCCAGAATCTGGTACGGGGCTAATACCGTCAGAGAAGAAGGATTAAAGAACATAGGTTTTTTAAGAACCAGGATTGATTTTATTGAAGCTTTTTTTGGTGAAAATGAGATTGATGAAATTTGGTTGACCTTTTCAGATCCGCAAATTAGAAAGCCAAGAAAAAGATTGACTTCAAAATTATTTATTGATCGATACCGCAAGTTTTTAAAGCCAGGAGGTATCATTCATGTGAAGACAGATAGCAGCTGGTTGTTTGCCTCAACCTTAGAGCAAATTGATCAACATGGCTACCACTTATTAGAGAAAACATGGGATTTATATGGTGAAATGCCTGAGAATCTTGATGCTGATACCCGTGAGATACTTGGAATCCGTACACATTATGAGCAAATTTTCTCAGACAAAGGATTCGACATTAAATACTTGAAATTCAAGCTTTAATTCGTCAACTTTTTTGAGGGATTCATCCATTTATTTTTGCAATACATCCAAATTCTTGTAAATTAGGACAACCGTGCGTTTTTTGAGGCGTCTTTACTAATGAAAAGACTCTAATAATTTCGAATTGAAACTAACAAAATTCTATAGCGAGGGAGAATTATCTTCCATTAAAGTGTCCAGCACTGATGAAGTGTTGTCGGCTATCAATCATTTTTTCTTTGATGAACAGTTGGTTGAGGAGCAAATCATTCTTGAAATTTATAGCAAGAACAGAGGTAAGATTAGTGATGTGGATGAATTACGTTTAGATTTTGATCGTATTTACACACGCAAGCAAATTCAAAAGAAAGCCTTCTTGTCGGGTTCAGTTTTTGAAGATTCTGCTGAATATGGGAAAGACTTCAGCATTTCCACTATTCTCGGAATCAAAAACGAGCAACGCTATTTGAATGCCAATTTTCATGGGTTTTACATTTTAAAACCTAGAAACAGATGGTTTGAAAAAGCAGAAGAGCCATTATTGTTTGCTTCTTTGAAAAATGACAATTACTATTGTCTGAACCAACCTTCTAAATCAGTATCTTCAAGCTCAAAAAGAGGATTTAAAGGATGGCTCAAAAATCTGATTTCTTTCAAGACGTCTTCGAAGTAGTAGCACTCATTCCTGAGGGAAGAGTTACTTCATATGGAGCAATAGCTAAGTACTTAGGTGCAGCAAAATCATCTCGCGTTGTCGGGTACGCTATGAATGCTTCTCATCAATTAAAACATCCAATTCCAGCTCACCGCGTAGTGAATCGAAATGGTTTACTGACCGGTAAAATGCATTTTCCGACTCCAACCGCTATGCAAGAACGCTTAGAAGAAGAAGGGATAGTAGTGAATAATGATCAAATTCAAAATTTCAAGTCTATTTACTGGGATCCTATGATTGAATTAGCACTCTAATTTGCATCAATTTAAAAAACGAACTATCTTCGCCCCAAGTTTTGGTCTGAGACATATCGTCTCGGTTAAAAGGGAATCAAGTGAAAATCTTGGACTGTTCCCGCAGCTGTAAGCTCCGAAACCGTGAATTATACCACTGTTTCTATCTGTTAGAAATGGGAAGGAATCACGGCCATGGGGTGAGTCAGAAGACCTGCCATCACTTAGAAACAACGCTTTCGGGATAAAAGCAAAGTTAATCCAACCATCTTTTGGTGGTTGATTTTCTTCTTATATCCATTTTATTAATTGGTTCTGTAAAAAACTGAAACAACAGAACGCAAACTTTTTAAAATGAAGAAAAAATTACTTTTTCTAGCCACATTGGGATGGTCCTTTTTGGCAAGTGCACAATTTTCTGCTGCAGACGTCATTTTTTATGTTGGTGATGGGCCAGACACTGCTTTTTGTGTCGTTGATTTTCAAGACGGTAGCTCTGACTCCTCTTACGCTTGGGGTTACTTGTTTGATGCGGTTAACACAATTTCTGCTGAAGATATGTTAAATGATATTGATGCAGCCGAGCCGAAAATTGGGTTCGCAATGAGCGGTGGATTTTTAAATGACATTATCTATAATAGTCATTCAGGAATTGCTGGTTCACCTAATTATTGGGGAACATGGAGTAAAACTAGTAGTACAACATGGTCAGCCAATGCAGGTATAGGTGAAATACTTTCGAACGGAGATTGGTTTGGATGTTCGTATACCGATTTTTCTCCAGCTATTGAGCCTGGGGAACCTATTGCTGCATACCATTCAGCTAAGTTCAGTAGTGCGGACATCAGATTTTGGATAGGAAGTGGTGCTGATACAGCAATTTTCGTGGCTGATTTTGTAACTCCAATATATGGGGAACAGGTTTCATATGCATGGGGATACCTATTTGATGGAACTACTGACGGACAAACTATGTTGGATGATATCGCAGCGGCAGATGTAAACTTATCAATTATCACTGGAGGTGGATTTTTGAATGATATATACTTTAATGACCAAGTAGGCGAGGCGGGAAGTCCTTATTATTGGGGAACTTTCTCAGGAACCAATTTGTCAGATTGGACATTAAATAGTGGGTTGAGCACGACTGTAAATCCTGGAGATTGGTTCGGCTGCGCATATGATGCTTGGCAACCAAGACGACCTTTTTATCCGAGTGCAGCCCAAGATTCAGCAGAATTTGTGCAGAGTGATTTAGCTTGGTATTATGGATCAGGTGCTGATACTGCGGTTATTGTGATTGATTTCAATGAGGGAGCTGACGGTGAATCATTCGCCTTCGGTTATTTATTTGATGCAGGTACCACAACGGCTGAAAATGCATTGCAAGAATTGAATGATGCCTCTGACTTACTAAATGTCTCAATGGGTGGAGGTTTTCTAAATGATATAACATACCAAGCTCTCGCTGGAATAGGTGGTTCCCCTTATTATTGGTCAACTTGGTCATCACTTAATAATGGAGGATGGGAACTAAATTCAGGTCTTTCAGAAGTATTATCTAATGGTGATTGGTTTGGATGTGCTTACAGTAGTTGGAATCCAGCCACTTTTCCTTCGACTCCTATTTCTGAAGCACCATTATCAGGAATTGAAGAATTAAAGCAAGAAGTGAAAGCTTATCCTAATCCAACGAACAGCAACTTGTGGGTTGAAACAGCAAATGCAGACCGAATTGAAATCTATGATTTGCAGGGCAAGTTAGTCATGAATCAGCTGGTTTTTGACGCAAAAACGCAGTTAAATCTCGCAGATATTCCGACAGGAATTTATCAATTGCATTTGATTTCAGATAATAACCGCAGGTTAACAAAGATTGTTAAGCAGTAAACGACATATCACATTACATAGAGCCCTGATTTTTATCGGGGCTCTCTTGTCTTTTTCAGTTGCTGGACAAGACAGCAGTAAGACGCATGTGCTTAAAGTGGTGCCCATTGATGGCTATCAGAAAGAAAGTGTGCATACGGCTGATTTGACATCTGCCTCACCACGCTATGAACTAGGTCCATCCAAAATGTTAGAATTGGGTATCATCAATGTAGGAGATGCTATGCGTTTTGTTCCGGGCGCTCAATTAAAAGATTACGGTGGTTTAGGAGGGGTGAAAACCGTTTCTTACCGCAGCTTAGGTGCTACCCATACCGCAGTAATCAGTGATTGGAATACCCAATATAATTTTCAGCAAGGAATGGTAGACTTGGGTGGAATCAATGCATTTGGTATCCAGTCATTGGCTTTCAATAGTGGTCAGCCCTCAAATCCCATCTTAGCTGCAAGTAGTTATTTACCGGCCTCCTTCATTGAATCAGTCAGTGAAATAGCCCTGCAAGACACCGCCCTTACTGCCCAAGTACAACAAACGGCGAGCACGGTAAATCAATTTAGTACGGCGGCTAATATCAATGTACCCATCAAAAAGAAAGGTTTTTTTGCAACACAACTCAGTTCTATTTACGGAAATGGTCATTATCCGTACCAATACAATTTGACGGGAACAAACGAGCCTTTTACGCGCTCAAACACAGAAATGCTGAAGCTGAACGGTCAATTATCAACTGGGTTTCGCCACAAGAATTCGTTCGTGAGATTGATGTTGAGTCATTTTGAGCAGACTCAAAACCTGCCTGGAGCTGTTATTCTATTTAATCCTTCTCATGACCAAAGTTTGAATACGACTGGGACAAGAGCAGATGTGAATTATCGCTTTTTAACCGAGAAATGGTTGGTGACGTCTCATCTCAATTATTCACGAAATTTCACCCATTATCATGATCCTACTTACTTAAATGCTGCAGGATACATTGATCAGGAATATGTGCAACAGATTACTGAAGGTGGATTTATGCTAAACCGATTACTTCGAGCTTATAAAGAGCGGGTTTTTATAGGTGCGGATGTGGTTTATGGTGATTTAGAAAGTGCAGCTTTATCAGCTTCTCCCCAGAGACTTGGGATGAATTCGGTAGCCGGAACTGCTTTTTGGTTGGGGCCACTAAAAATAGAAGGAAATGTTGCGCACCAGCTGATTCAGGATGAATTCATTTCAGGCGATTCCCTGGGCCAAAATACCTATTCAAAATTCTCACCTTATGTTGGGCTGAGCATTCAACCTTTCAAAAAGGTGAGTTGGAAGATTAGAAGCTTTTACAAGAATGCTTTCAGAATGCCCACCTTCAATGATTTGTACTACAATTTTATCGGAAACATAGATCTGAAACCAGAAGATGCTCACTTAAGCAATTTTGGAATGACCTACGGTTTCCAGCAGAAGGGAGAGCACAAATGGTCGATAGAATTGTCAGTAGATGGATTTTACAATATCGTAGACAACAAGATTGTAGCTATACCCACCAAAGATTTATTCAATTGGAGCATGCAAAATATAGGCAGAACGCAGATTCAAGGAATTGATGCGAATCTATCTGTTTCATTCAAACTAGGTCATGTTTTAATTAATGCCTCTACTTCTCATACCATAAATCAGTCTGTAGATATCACAGACGAAAGCAGTTTGTCATACGGTCATCAAATCCCTTACACTCCGCTTTACGCATCTTCTCATACCTTCATGATTGATTATCATGGTTACCAAATCACTTCGAATCTAATTCATCAAGGGGTGCGTTACTCCTTAAATGAAAACATCTCATCCAATCAACTTCCGGCCTTTAATGATTGGAGTGTCGGATTGCAGAAGGCATTCGATTTTGATAAAGATCACGACTTATTTGTCAGTTTGAAGTGTAATAATGTATTGAATAATAACTTTGAAGTCATTCGAAGTTTTCCTATGCCGGGAAGACACTTTTTATGCGTATTAAAATATCAATTTAAATGAAAATAGTAGTTCCATTTTTCGCCCTGTTACTCTTGGTTTCTTGTAACAAAGAAGAAGATCTTCCTGAACCAACACCTGGTGATTTTGATAATGGTGTTTTGGTTTTGAATGAAGGACTGTTTCAGCAGAATAACGCGAGTATTTCATTTTACTCGAATGCGACATCTACTTCAAGTTTTGAGGTGTTTAAAGGTGTTAATAATCGTGGTTTAGGTGATACTGCAAATGATTGGGTGACATTTGAAAGTAACGGTTCTACTTTTATTGCAGTAGCGGTTGATATATCGAGTCAAATTGAAATCGTGTCGGCAAATAAGCTGACTTCCATCACTCAGATTCCGCTTTTTGATGGAGCGACAGCCCGGGAACCTAGAAGCATTCAAATCGCAAATGGTAAAATTTATGCGGCCAATTTTGATGGAACAGTGACTGTACACAACTTGTATACTTTTGAAGAAATGAAGGTGATAGCGGTTGGTCAAAATCCAAACAGTTTAGCCGTGAGTAATGGCAAGCTTTATGTTGCTAATTCTGGTGGTTTAAACGCTCCTAATTATGACAGTACGGTAACGGTTATAGATTTGACTGCGGATACTGTGTTGTATGAGATAGATGCAGCCATTAATATGTCTGCGGTGATTGCCGCTCCTGACAATAAAATCTTTGCGCGTTCAAGCGGGAATTACTCTTCAGTAAATCCGTCTATCTTCAGGATTGATACTCAGTCAGATGCCATTTTGGATACCTTGAACATCAACATGACCGCCATGAAAATTTACGAAAATGAACTGTATTATATGGATGCAGATTTGCTAGGCGTTTATAAAATGGATTTAACTTCTTTGACTCCTTCGGCTCAGATTGTTGACCTCTCAGCTTTCAATACGCCCTATGCTATGGATGTTCATGAAGGTTTAATCTATGTTTCAGACGCTAATAATTATGTGAATTCTTCTATCGTTCGCGTGTATGATATGAATGGAGTTTATCAAAAAGAATTCACTGCAGGATTGAATGCTAACAACTTTGTATTTAATGAGTAAATTCTTTTTCTTCTTAGTCTTTTTGTTGGCTGCTAAGGTTTATGGGCAGTTTGCACCTGCCGCAGGTCAAAGTGGTACCACTGCTATTCATAAAGACAGTGCGGCAATTGTCAATTGGGCAAGCTCAGTTTATGACTTTCAGAGAGGATGGGAGGATGTAGCTTCGCCAGTAGCTTATGCAAGTTTCGGAGATTCTACAGCTGCCTTGTATGCGGCTGAAGGCAATAGCACAGATGTGGTTTCTTTAGGAGATGGAGGCGTAATTACGCTCGCCTTTGAATATCCAATTGAAAACGGGGTCGGACCAGATTTTGCTGTTTTTGAAAATAGTTTCAGTGATGATTATCTCGAATTTGCTCATGTTGAGGTAAGTTCTGATGGAATTAGTTTTATTCGTTTTCCGTCCACTTGTTTGATTGAGAATAACGTGCAAACCGGACCCTTTGGGTACTCGAACCCTGAAGCAGTGCACAATCTAGCTGGGAAGTATCAACAGGGGTACGGAACACCATTTGATTTAGAGGATATTGCTGACTCCAGCAACATCAATCTTGATTCTGTTCTATATGTTCGCTTGATAGATGTGGTTGGCTCAATTGATCCGGTATATGGGAGCCATGATCATTTGGGTAATTTAATCAATGACCCTTATCCTACAGCATTTGAATCAGGAGGATTTGATTTAGATGGAGTAGGAGTGATACATGAAAATAACGTGTTTGCAAGTCAAGATAACCAGCAACAAGAATGGATTCAACTGTATCCAAATCCAGCGCGAGATGTGATCACTATTCGCGGAGAGGTCCAACGCTTAGTGATATATAACATGTCCGGAAAGCTGATGTTCGAGAATCAAGATGTTGTGAATTGTGAGGTTGATTTGATCACATTTGAAAGTGGTGTTTATAGCGTATTGGCGGATGGTAATTACTATCGTTTTGTCAAATTATAAGTCGTGTTGTACGACCATTTTACCTACTACTCTTTTTTTGCTTAAATGTTGAACACCTTCAGCAACATTTTCTAATTTAAAACGGTGGCTTATGGGCATATAGATGTTGTGTTCAACAAGCATAGTTGCCAATTCTTCTAGTCCTTCTGTGGTGCAGTCAATGCTCACCATCTTCACTTTCTTTGAAAAGGACAACATGTATCGTATTAAGTGCTTTGGTGTATAGAATCCGATCACGGCACATTTGCCAGATGGTTTTAAGACGTTTTTGATTTCTTTTGGGCTACGATTACCGGCAACTTCCAAGATCCAATCATATTTTTGCGATTGTGTACAAAAGTCAGTTGTATTGTAATCAATGAATGCGTCCGCTCCAAGTGACTGAACATGATTTCTGTTTTTCTCGCTAGCCACTGCGGTGACTTCTGCACCCATTGCCTTTGCAAACAATACGGCATAACTGCCTACACCGCCTGAAGCGCCATTGATTAAGACCTTGTCTCCAGCTTTCACTTGGCAAACTCTCTTGAGTGCTTGTAGTGCTGTCATTCCTGCTACAGGTGCAGCAGCTGCTTGCTCATGCGACAGTTCTTTTGGCTTATGGATGATTTTATTTTGATCGGCCAAAGTGTATTCACCAAAACCCCCAACAAAGATATCACCGAACACTTCATCTCCTTTTTTGAATCTGGTAACTCCCAGCCCCGTTTCAACAACTTCTCCTGAAATATCTGCTCCAAGAATCCTAAATTTTTCTTTGGGTTTTCCAAACCCGCATTTGAATTTTACCAAAGTAACTCCCCTGAAAACATGCCAATCGAGTGCATTAAAACTTGCATTTTTGAGTTTTATCAATACTTGACCTTCTTCAGGAGTTGGGATGGCTACTTCTTTGAACTGTAGTGATTTAAAATCGCCGTATTTGGTAAACACATTTGCTTTCATCAGGATTAGTTTTATTTAAGCCAATGGCTCTGAATTTATGCCGTAGCTTGTTAGGAGTTGAATTATATCCAGCTCTTTTAATTCTGAAGTTTCTATACGTAGAACGTTGTCTGAATCTTCAGTGTCTACATGCCAATCTATAATAGAAGGATGCAGGTCAAAAAGTGGTTTAAACTTTGTGACATGTAAAGCATTGTTCAGGTCTGTTTTTAGGATAATTAATTCCATGACTTATTTTTTAGCTTTTCTTTTTTTGAATTTATCCTTGCTGTGATTATAGGTGAATACTTCGTTGAGTTCAACTTCAAAAACATGTGCAATTCGATAAGCAATTTCTAAAGTAGGCGAGTACTTTCCTTTTTCAATTGCCACAATAGTTTGACGTGTCACACCTATTTCATCAGCAAGTGCTTGCTGTGTCATTTCATCTTTGAAAAAACGCAGTCTTCTGATGTTATTTTGAATATGGTCTTTACTCATCTTAGATTCCTCTTCTGTAATAAAATAGTTTCCAAACGTCTCCTAGTGTTCCGCCCACGAATCCTGAAATCAGCATAATCAAGAACATGTAATAAATAGGCTCGCCCATAGCAATTGGAATGAAAGAACAAATGAATCCTAGAATGAAAAAGTAATTTCCGTTGCGATCAGATTTCATTTCTATCAGTTTGTCATATTCATCTTCAAATTCTAAATCTTCATCTTTATGAATCCCAGTGAGGATGATATGAAAAATGATATGTGCAATAATTTTGAGTACGATTGTGACAACGATAAAGGTAAGCATGAATTTTCCCCAGAACTGCGCACTATCTTGCAACGGCAGATTTTCTTCGGCATGTATTCCAAATTCATAATACACGTATCCTCCAATAATTAGGATAGAGGAGATAATGTTGAATATGGCCTTTTTTTCTTGAACTGACATAATGTGTTGTTTTTCAATTTATGTCACAAATATATGACAAGATGTAATAAAAACAATACATAATGTAAAAAAAAGTATACATAAGACATGTAAAACACTGTGAGACAAGTAGATGTGCTATACAAAAAAAGCCAAGACACGAATGTCTTGGCTCAACTGAACAAACTAATTGTTAATTTAAGCTTGCTTCACAAACTGTGCGTCAATCACGAGTTTTACTTTGTCTGAAACAACAACATTACCTGCTTCAGTGATGGCGCTCCACTGCAACCCAAAATCTTTTCGGTTAATTTCACCTGAAATTTCGAATCCTGCTTTATGCTGTCCGTAAGGATCAACAGCCGCACCATGGAAATCAACATCTAGCTCAACTTCTTTCGTTACATCTCTTATCGATAATTCCCCTTTCAAAGTTCCGTTAGAATAGTCTGTAGATTTAAATGTAATGTACGGGTACTCTGCAGCATTAAAGAAGTCATCTGATTTTAAGTGATTATCTCTGTCTTCGTTGTTGGTGCTAATTGAAGCTGTACTAATCTTCACTGTTACTTGAGCGTCTGAAAAATCCTCTTTTTCAGCATATACGTCAGCCTCAAAATTGTTGAAGTTCCCTCTAACCGTTGAAATCATCATGTGTTTTACTTTGAATCCAACTTCAGAATGTGTCGGGTCTATTGCCCATTTTGTTTTTGTTAAAGTTTCCATATTTCGTTTGTTTTAATTTTAAAGTTCTGTACAAATATAATAAAGATGTTTAAACAAACAAAGTTTAAACATGGAAAATGGTAAGATGATGTTTTCTGACACTTTTTGAGTTGCTAGAAATTGAATTTGAGGTCGCGCTCATTCATCACGTCAAAGGAGACTTTGAATTGCACGTTCTGAGGCTTATCGGCATCAGGAAGCTGAAGAGAGTAGTTTGCCCAACTGAAAATAACATAGGCTCCAACACGAAGTCTTCTTCTTAAAAACTTAAACGTTCGTTCTAAACCTGTATAGGCCTCTACATAGAAATAATCGTTGTGTTCAGGCAGATACAAGGCACCGCCACCCACTAAAGCTTGAATACCCGTTTTTTTCATGAACGGAATCTTATTGACAAGTGCACCATTAAAATGATGAATGTAATGGAGCTCAGCATAAAAGTCTTGAGTTTGATAAGATGAATCTAGATTTTGAAAAGAATAGAGGGGCTGACTGAGTAAAAATCTGAAAAAGGGATCACTATCTGATTCTCTAAAGAATTTTTTATCGATAAATAAGACACTATCCTGATTTACAAATTTTCCGGTTCTAGCGATATAATAAGATTTACCCATGGTGCCTATTTGAAACTCTTGTTCAACCGAAAAAGAGATGTAGTCAAAGTCGACTACCGAATTGAAAATACCGCTATACCCTTTTTCCCAATAAAAAGAGAAGGTAGGCCAGACACTTCCCAATATCACTTTACGTTTGGGTTCGGTCATGTATTTTTGGAAAGGGGTGTATTCGATAGATAGGTTGGTTCTGAAAGCATTGTAGGCATCAAAGTACAAAGGGTCTGGATTTTCTTGTTGAAGCCATTGGTCAAAATAGGTATTGAAAGTATAGGTAGTATCAAATGCATATCGGTGTTCAAAACGAGCACTGGCACTCACAAACAATCCATTCACAACTTCAATGCTGTGCCAAGCCCCTACTTTATTATTCAAATACCAATTAGAACGACTCAAGGTTCCTAGCCACGAATTCCAACTGTTAATTAAGTCCACTTCTTTTGATCCCCATACTGACCAGGTTCCAAACTTTTTTGGATTGTACCGGTGATAGATACGCAAGCGTCCTCTCGAATCCCAATTGTTAAACCCGAGTGTATAATCGCCATCCGTATCAATCCATTGTTCATTTTCCCACTTTTTAAAGTAGTTGAATCCAGGTCCAAGTCTCATTCCACCCGCAGCTACTGGTTCCCATAGATCAGCTAAAGATGAAAGATACCACTGCTCTTTCTTGTGTCGATTTCGGTGTTCAATTCCAAACCATAATACCTTGAGTGCAGTTATCTTATTGAAAACCTGATCTACAGAATCTAGATAAGCTTCAGAGGTATATATTGCTGTTAAACTATCCTGAACAAACTTTTTTCGTTGCTCTTCTTTTGAAAGTGGTTCGGGTCGAATTTTATCCCAGTAAGAAGAATCACGCTCATAAGCTTCTTCTGTTGTAATACCAACCTCATTGGAGAAAAACTTATCCTCATAGGTAGGGTTAAATTGATAGTTAGAGTAGGCTACGGTGGTGATACCTTTCACCGTTTCTTTCATGTACTTGGTGTCGTATTCAAATGACTGTCTGCTCAACACCCAAAAAGAGTCTACTTTTTCAAATTGTTGACTTACCCTGAAGTTGTCATATTTCTTCAGGTTACCTTTTTTCATTTTTAAGTCAAGCTTGGTCAGTACCCATTCACCACCCAATATCCAGATGTATCCCTCTAATGTTGAGGTGCCGACTGAACGTGGACTGATTTCCACTTTGTAAATGGTGTCATTGTCAATGTATTCTATGTCGCGCAGTTTATACTTGTATGAGAGAATTCCTGAAGGGTGCAATGGAGAAACGATTGGCGTTTTATGAACATCATATTGCTTCACCAAACTTTTGTAAAAATTGAATTCGCCACCTGTCGTGGTTTGAAAATAGATTTGCTCTGGTTTACCTAGTTTTTCATACCCAGTTCTGATTTCTTTAATTTTGTTTGGATATTGAAAGTGCTTTTCAATATTGATTTCAACCATGTTTAATCGGTTTTCACCGTTGATTTTTTTGTTGATCTCGTCTTTTTGTTTTTGGAACTTATCATTAGGCTCATCATCATCTTCATCATCATTTTTTGATGCTTTTTGCTTTACATCAAAATTCTCTGTTCCTTTAATGTAAATATCACAGCTATAGCTGTCAAATTGCTGGATGAGATCTTTTTTTCGTTGAATCACATTTTGCGTCAGCATCCACCCAATGTTTTTCTTTTTGGTGGTGACTTCCACAGTTTGCAGCTCATTCTCTTTTTGCTTGAGATATATGTTCTTTACGGTAGGTGTTGTTCCGGATACGGTAATTTTAACTTCTTGGTCTTCAAATCCGATACATTTATAAATCACATCATAAGTACCCATATCACATCCAAAAAAGTATTTCCCTTCTTCGTCTGAGATTGCTCCTAAGTTGGTGAAGTTTTTGACGTAAATTTTCGCGTACGGAATAGGATTGTTGGCTTCATCAAACACGAATCCCTGAATGCTTTGACCCATAGAGTTCCATGAGAAGCAGCCCAGAAAAATTAGGAGCAGATATTTTACCGTTTTGAGCACTTACCTATTAGACATAATTTTGTGTTGCAAAGTTACAGCCCTCATGAAAAAGAGGGTAAAAAAAATGTTAAAAGGCTGATTAAAACGATTTTGGACATAATTTGTTGTTTTGGGACAATTCAATAATGCATGAATTGTAAAAAGTAACAAGCTGTCCCAAACATTTACGGGATTATTATTTTTTTGCTTTTAATCGTTCCGTTTTCATTGATTTGTAGAACATACATGCCAGAATTCAAAAATGAAATATCCAGCGAGATATGTGTGTCAGAAATGGTTTCAGGGACTTGAATTTCTTCTCCCTCAACATTAATCAAACGAATGGATGCATTTTGTTTTTGATCAATATTAACGATCAGCATATCTTTCACTGGGTTTGGATAAACGGTATATAATTCCTCTAGTTGAAAATTGACCGAGATGGTTTTGATGTATTCTCCATGACCGTCATTATCGTACTGAACTAATCGGTAAATATTACTACCTGGTTTTGGGTAAGCATCAATGAAATCATAGGTTTGGATGCTCGTAGAGTTACCAATTGCCTCAATTTTTCCTATGGCTTTCCAGTTTTTTGCATCATCCATTTTTTCAATGTCAAAATGAGAGTTGTCAGTTTCGCTGAGTGTTGACCAATCAAGGTGAATTTCCATGTCTTGTTGTTTACCTGTAAATTCCAGTAATTCAATAGGCAGTGGTGTCTGCATAAGATTAATTGACCCTAATGAAAACTTGGTTTCATTGTTAAGTGAGCCAACGGTTGAAAATGAATAAATACCGTTTCCTTCAGCAACAGCTCCATCAATAACTCCTCCACTAACAATTGTTTCGTCTGTGAACGTACCGTCATTATCCGTGTCTACAAGTAGTCTTAAATCTGAAGCGGTTACACTTCCTACGTTTGAAAGGTCAAATGCAACGGTTACATCTCCCACTTCGCCTTGCTCTTGTACTCTCCAGTTGCGTTGCAATCGTCCTTGAATACCCGCGGGAATATCAATTAAGTCTCCTCCTTCAAAGTTACCTCCATCATTAGCCCATATCAAGAATTCGTTATCATCAAGATTATTGGCTTGATGAATACGTACTTTTCCAGATCCCTGCCCATCTGCATAAAGGTCTGTACTGCTGATTCGGTAAATCCCAGCTAAATCATGATCATAATCTCCATAAACTGGATCATCCAACTGAAACACATCATTGTTAGATAGTGTGATTTCGTATTTTGAAGAGAGATAATTACTGATTAGCTGGTGTCCTGATGCACTCATGTAATGATCATACATAATGAATTCGGTAAGTTGACCGTTGAAGTAATGCCCATTACCACTTGAAGCGCCGTTTTCATAGTAAGTGTCACCGCGTTTTGAGCCTATAGAAATCGCTCCTGAATGATTGTAAATCCAACCAACATTTTGGATGTCTGGTAAGGCAAAGCCATTAATGCTACAGCTGATTACTCCGGCATTTGAATCTGTACCGATAAATCGCATAGAAACGAGGTACTCTGTATTCGTGTTGATGGCAGAATGTGTTTCATTGAATCCCCAGCTAGAACCCGGTCCTTGATTGGGTAAATTCCAAGCACCGAAATACAGGTTGTTGTTATAAATGTAAATGTTGAAGCCCCTAACATTGCCTCCTTCTTCATAAATTACTTGTCTGCTGCCAATGTCGTTAGATGTTCTGAACACAATATAAAAACTGCGCTCGTTCCATGGGCCATGTCCAACGTTTAAATCAGTGGTGTTGTTGATGCGAAAGTGATCATTTGACCCATCAAATTCAATAACAGGGTAGCCATTCATATTGTCTAAGGCATTGTCTTTCAGTAATGGTTTTGCATTGTTGCTATTTTGATAGGCGTCATTATTGCTGCCTCCAAAATTATCCCAGTTGGTAATGGATGTGTTATTGTTTTGATTCAGGTCTTCTACTTTTAGCCAAAATCGATTTTGATTGTCATTACCAACTCCACCAGGAGCCACTTGAGCTTGTGTAAATTGAAATAGGGCAATTGAAAAAAAGGTTAGAAGTGATCTCATAGCATGTTCGTTGTGTACTATGAGCAAGGTAGGGGAGTTATGATAGTATTTGTTGACTTGTTTTCCCTCCGAAGGAAAAAGACTTCCTGCCGTATCAATCAATGAACTTCAAAAACGAAAGGCCTAAATGCTTCAATTAAAGTGGCTCTTTTTGAACTTGTTTTTGAGTAATTATTCGATAAATCAATGTTGTAATCGTCAATATCTGAAATAATTTGATGGATGTAAGATGGTTTCACTACATAGGTAACGGATTGCTTTTTCGAATTATTTGCAACGATAAATCCAGCCAAATTTCCGCGGTCGCCAAATAGCGGTGCGCCGCTATTGCCTTTATTAGCTGGCATTGATATTTCGTAAGTCAAGCTGTCAGATCTAAATCCATTTTCAGAAGACACAGTTCCTTTTGTATACACCACCTCAGGTTTTGGAAAGCCCAAAGTGAACACGTCCTCTCCAAGTGAAGGATCATTTTTCATGATTCGATAGGGCACTCGTCCGAACAATTCTGATTTTGATTTGGAGCAACGAAGAATGGCAAAGTCTAGCACTGAATCGCGGTAGATTACTTCTGTGTTAATGGCCATATCTAATTCTTTTTGTTGAATGCGGACAATTTTTCTTTTCTTAACTAGATGCTTGGCAGTAATAAAATATCCTGCATTGGAGATTAAAAAACAGGTTCCTTTTGGTTCTTTTTGTTGACTGTAAGCAATACTTTGGTCAAGTGCATCAATCGCCTCAGATTCATATTCGCCCATATTGTCTGAGCTGTCTTTGTTGTTCTCAATACTGTCGTATTCAACATAAATTTCGGTAGCTTCTTCAGCCGCTTCAGCATCTCCATTCAGCTCTTGGTAGTCATTTGCCGCCACTGCGTTTTCACTGCCGGTATTTAGTAAATTCGGAACCACCGTAACGAGCAGGGTAATTATGGCTGCAGCTGATGCTATCGTCAAAAAGACAGGGCGAAGTAGAAGTGGTTTTTTCTTCTGCGTATACAGTTCATGGTGTATCTTTCGCAGTTTCTTGTTGATTCTGCCGTATTCTTCTCCAGATTTGATCTGATTAGCAAAAAGTTGATAGGCTTCAAATTCAGCTCTAAACTCTTCTGACTTATCCAGTAGTTTTTCCAGGTCATGTAAATGATCGCCTGATAACTCACCTTTCAGGTAAGCATCAAATAATGCTATTTTTTCCTCTTCATTCATCATTCGCTAGCGCTTTTAAATAGCTTTTTCAAACGGTTAAAGCATTTGTATTTTTGATTCTTGGCGTTGTTCGCATTGGTGTAGTGCAGCTTTTCTGCTATCTCCTTCATTGAAGTTTGCAAAAAATAGAACTCTACAATGATTGTTTTGCAGGGTTCTCCAAGAGCTTCAATGCAGGCCTTCATCCGTTTATTTGCCACGAGCATATGACTGTCATCTTCAGTTAGCTCATTGAACTTTTGTTCTTCAGAGTAAGCCGCCAAATCTACCGTTTTATGATTCAATTTTTTCAGCCAAAGATTTCGGGCAATTCCAAAGAGGAAAGTGCTCACCTTTGAGGTGAGTTGAAAATCTGAAGATTGACACTTTTTAATGAGCAAATAAAATGCATCTTGAAAAATATCTTGTGCGTCATCTTCAGATCCACTGTTCTTTAATATGTGACTTTGAACCATTGGATATACCTCTTTATAAATAGTAGACAAGGTCTTGTGGTCTTGGGCTTTAATCTTTTCTAAAATGTCAGCCGATATTTGAGTCTGTTTATCCACCTTGTCTATTTCGATATATCCTTAAAAAAATGAAAGGTCACCCAAAATAAAAAAAAATAAAAATATAGGGAGACAAAGGTGACTTCTGATGCATACATAATCGAACTATAAAAATTACGATTATGAAACTAAGCAATGTAACAATCGGCCTATTGGCAACAATCTTTTTGGCTTCATGTGGTGGCCAGTCTATGGAGTCTACCAGTTCAGCAGATGAAGGCTGGGCTTACGAAAATGTAGAGGCAACTGAAGATTATTATGAAGAAGATTTCAAAGATGTGCAATCGAGCGGCGAGCCTATACCGAACATGGAACGCAAACTGATTAAAGAAGCAAATCTGTCTTACGAAGTCAATGAACTGGATTCAACTCAGTTTCAAATTGAACAAGCAGTAAAAGAGTATGGAGGATACATCAGCTCAGAAGAACGCTATTTTTCATATGATCGCGAGAACATCTCGGTAACGGCTAGAATACCGGTAAAACATTTTGAAGATTTTTTATCCGCCTCAACTGCCGGAGTAGAGGAGTTTGAAAATAGAACCATCTCGGCGCAAGATGTGACCGAAGAATATGTGGATGTAGAAGCTCGTATCAAAACAAAGAAAGAAGTTGAACAACAGTATATCACTCTCCTTGATAAAGCTCAGAACGTAACAGAAATCATGGAGATTGAGCGAGAATTAGGTTATATCAGAGAAGAAATAGAGTCAGCAGAAGGACGCTTGAAGTTCCTTGCGAATTCATCTGCCTATTCAACCATTCACCTTACGGCCTTTAAGATAGTTGAGGTTCCTTCTAAATACAGTACGAAATTCAGCAACAGTTTCAATGCAGGATGGGATGGGTTTGTGATGCTTTTTGTTGGATTAACTGCGCTATGGCCATTCTTCATTGTCGGAACAATTACCTTTTTCATCATTCGAGCATATAGACGCAAGAAGAAAAAAATGACCAAAGCATAGACACAACACCAGATGAAGCTTGGATTCAGTTGTAATCTACCCGGAATCAAAATCTTTGGAGGCTGATTTCGGGTTTTTTTCTTCAGCAATACTTCAACGATTAGCGTAACCTAAATTCGACATCTTCAGTAATAAATGTTAACTTTGCCATCCTTTTAAAAAATACACCAAAGCAATATGAAATTATCTGCATTTGATTTTGAATTACCACAAGAGTTAATCGCGCAACATCCGCATGACAATAGAGATGAAGCAAGATTAATGGTTTTGAATAGAGAAAAACAAACCATTGAGCACAGAATGTTCAAAGATGTACTTGAATATTTTGATGAAGGAGACGTGATGATCATGAATAACACCAAAGTTTTTCCTGCTCGTTTGTATGGTAATAAAGAAAAGACAGGTGCACGTATTGAGGTGTTCTTGTTAAGAGAGTTAAATAGAGAAAGCTTATTGTGGGATGTATTGGTTGACCCTGCAAGAAAAATTAGAATTGGTAACAAACTTTACTTCACTGATGACGATTCATTGGTAGCTGAAGTTATTGACAATACAACTTCAAGAGGAAGAACAATCAGATTTTTATTTGACGGTTCTTACGAAGAGTTTAAAGCTAAGATTACTGAATTAGGTGAAACTCCAATTCCGCCATACATCAAAGCTTTAAGAGACGTAGTTCCTGAAGACGAAGAGAGATATCAAACAATCTACGCTAAAAATGAAGGAGCTGTTGCAGCGCCTACTGCTGGATTACACTTCTCTAAACAGCTATTGAAAAGATTAGAGATAAAAGGAGTTGAATTTGCTGAATTGACATTACATGTTGGTTTAGGGACCTTCAGAAATGTTGAGGTTGAAGATTTGACCAAACACAAGATGGATTCTGAAGAAGCCATTATTGATCAAAAAGCTTCTGACATTGTGAATGCTGCTAAAAAAGCGAAAAAGAGAGTTTGTGCGGTTGGAACAACATCTATGAGAGCAATTGAATCCTCAGTTTCTACTGATGGATACCTGAAGCCATTCCAAGGGTGGACGAATAAATTTATTTTCCCTCCTTATGAGTTTTCTGTTGCAGACAGTATGATTACAAACTTTCACACACCAGGCTCTACCTTGTTGATGATGATTTCAGCGTTTGCAGGTCATGACTTTGTGATGGAGGCTTACCAAGAAGCAATTAAAGAAAAATATAAGTTCTATTCGTACGGTGATGCTATGTTGATCATCTAATTGATAGAAAGTAAAAGATAAAAAGGCCGCTCTAACAGAGTGGCCTTTTTTAATTAACTTCAGCTTATCGAATATTCAGTAATCATAGTAGCAGGTGGAACGGGAAACCGTATGGGAAGCGCGGTGCCCAAACAATACTTGAAGATTGGTGAGAAGACCATTTTGGAGCATACGATTGCGCAATTCGAATTGTGGAATGCCGAAGCTGAAATAATTGTTGTTGCAGCTCAAAATTGGCTGAGTCAGTTAGATGAGCTGTTGAGTTTACATCCTAAAATAAAAGTGGTTGCCGGAGGTGAAACACGTTTTGATTCAGTAAAAAATGGCTTGAGTGCAGTAACAGCTGAGTTGGTTTTGGTGCATGATGCGGTTAGGCCCTTAGTGAGTCTTAATACCATCCAAAATACGGTCGACTTAGCCCAAGTGACCCATGCTGCTGTTCCGGTTTTAGAAGTGAAGTTTTCGCTTCGCCACATCACCTTTGATGAATCTGAAGCCGTTGATCGCAACCTTTATCGTGAGGTTCAAACTCCTCAAGTGTTTAAAAGTAACGTCATCAAACTCGCATACGAACAACCATATCAAGAGACTTTCACAGATGACGCGTCTGTTGTAGAAGCAGCTGGTCATGACATTGCCCTCGCTGAAGGGAATGAAGAAAATATCAAGATTACCACTCCTTTTGACTTGAAAATGGCGAAGTTTCTTTTGGGGCTGTCGCAAAAAAGCGACTCACTTTAGAGCGTTTATCCCTTCAAATTTCTAAATTTGTGTCGCTCTGAAAAAGAGCAGATTTGAATGCGTATCTAGGCTCAAGAGCCCTTAAAACTTAAATTACATGTCAGATTACAAAATTATCTACACCAAAACGGACGAAGCACCGGCATTGGCAACTTATTCTTTTCTTCCAATTGTTAAAGCATTTGCAGAACCTGTAGGTGTTCAACTAGAGACAAAAGATATTTCATTGGCGGCAAGAATTTTAGCCGTATTTCCTGATTACCTTTCAGATGATCAGAAAGTACCTAACGCATTGGCTGAATTGGGAGAGTTGGCGAAAAAGCCAGAAGCTAACATCATCAAGCTTCCAAATATCTCAGCTTCTATTCCGCAGTTGAAAGCATGTATTGAAGAATTACAGGCTAAAGGATTTAAAATTCCTGATTACCCTGAAGACGCTGAGTCAGCAGAAGATAAAGAAATCAAATCTAGATACGATAAGGTAAAAGGTTCAGCAGTGAACCCTGTTTTGAGAGAAGGAAATTCAGACCGTAGAGCACCAAAAGCGGTGAAAAACTTTGCTAAAAAGAATCCTCATTCAATGGGCGCTTGGTCAGCTGATTCAAAAACGCATGTAGCAACAATGAATGGCGGTGATTTCAGATCAAATGAGAAATCAGTGACTATGGATGCTGCTGGAGATGTGAATATTGAGTTCCATGGCGCAGATGGTTCGAAAAAGGTGTTGAAAACAATCGCGGCTCAAGCAGGTGAAGTGTTGGATGCAACATACATGAGTAAAAACTCTTTATTAACCTTTTTAGAAGCGCAAGTGGCTGATGCTAAAGCGCAAGACATTTTGTTTTCAATTCACATGAAAGCAACAATGATGAAGGTTTCAGATCCAATCATTTTTGGACACGCGGTTAAAGTATTCTTTGCAGATGTGTTCAGCAAGCATGCTGAAGCATTAGAGTCAGTTGGTGTTGATGAAAGAAACGGTTTCGGTGATTTGATTGAAAAAATCAATGAATTACCTGCTGATAAAAAAGCAGAAATCGAAGCAGATATTGAAGCGGCTTACCAAAATGGTCCAGATATCGCTATGGTGAATTCTGATAAAGGAATCACGAATTTACATGTTCCTTCAGATGTAATCATTGACGCATCTATTCCGGCAATGATCAGAACTTCTGGTCAGATGTGGAACAAAGAAGGAAAGCAACAGGATACGAAAGTGATTGTTCCAGACTCATCTTATGCACATTTTTATCAAGCAGTAATCGATTTCTGTAAAGAGAACGGTGCGTTTGATCCAACAACAATGGGAACTGTTCCTAATGTTGGATTGATGGCACAAAAAGCAGAAGAGTACGGTTCACATGACAAAACATTTGAAATGGATGCTGACGGAACTGTTAAAGTAACGGATGCAGCTGGAAATGTATTGATTGAGCATGAAGTGCAAGAAGGTGATATTTGGAGAATGTGTCAAACGAAAGATGCACCGATTCAAGATTGGGTAAAATTGGCAGTTTCAAGAGCGAGAGCAACAGGTTGGCCAGCAATTTTCTGGTTAGATGAAACAAGAGGTCATGATGCTCAAATCATCAAAAAAGTAAACCAATACTTGCCAAACCATGATACAGAAGGATTGGAAGTTAAAATCATGTCACAAGTAGATGCTTGTACTTATACATTAGAAAGAATCAAGAAAGGACAGAATACAATTTCAGTAACAGGTAACGTAATGCGTGACTACTTAACTGATTTGTTCCCGATTTTAGAATTAGGTACTTCTGCGAAAATGTTATCTATCGTTCCGTTAATGAACGGTGGAGGATTGTTTGAAACAGGAGCTGGAGGATCTGCTCCTAAGCACGTTCAGCAGTTTGTTGAAGAAGGACACTTGAGATGGGATTCTTTAGGTGAATTTTTAGCATTAGCAGTTTCTCTTGATCATTATGGTGACAAGACTAACAATAAGAAAGCGCAAATTTTAGGAGAATGTTTGGATGATGCAACAGAGAAATTCTTGGAGAACAAAAAATCACCTTCAAGAAAAGTAAATGAGCATGATAACAGAGGTTCACACTATTACTTGGCAATGTACTGGGCTGAGGCGCTAGCTAATCAGTCAAAGGATGCTGATTTAGCTGCAATGTTTAAAGGGGTTTACGAATCTCTTTCGGCAAATGAAGCGAAAATCAATGAAGAGTTAATTGCTGCACAAGGTTCTCCTGTTAATATCGGGGGTTACTACGAGCCTACTGAAGCTTTAGCTTCGGCTCAAATGAGACCTTCAACAACCCTGAATGAAATCATGGAAAGCATTGCGCAAAACGCATAATGTCTACCAACAAGATAACAACCTGCTTGGCTTTTGCTAAGCAGGTTTTTTTGTGCTGTAACTTTCTGGCCAACATGCTTGTTTTACTGATGTGAAACCCATTATTCTATTCTTCTTTTTTATGGCTTGCCAAGCTATAGCACAACCGGCCAAATACCACATGCAAGTCAGTGGCAGTTTATACTCTGTTCTAAATTATGGAACAAGGAGTTTTGAAAATGTGTATCGTAATGATCAATCAATGGCCGTTTATGAGACTGAAAAATATGATATAGACTATAAAAACGGAACCATGTCTGCTGGTTTTCAAATTGGCTTAAGTTGGAACTGGATCAATAAAAAGCGATTTACCATCCGGCAACGAACAGCAGTGGCCTTTGATATTTATCGAGAGCACGTCACTTTTACATTGGTGGATATAGGAAATGGTGATTCGGTGAGTTCTGGTGGATATTATGGGGAGTCTGTTGTAAAGTTAGGGTATCAACAAACTGCTGTGGCGAGTGGGGTCGGATTTACCGCTAGCCAAGAACTTTTGTATTTGAGAAATAAAGATGGCTGGAGTTGGGGTGGAGGAATTTCTGTAAATACACGACAACGCAATGACGTCATGTTTAATCGCAGAGTAGGAGGCGTTTATATTCCTAACGCACGTGCTTTAGGCTATGGTCAATACTATACACATCAGTTGGGAGTGGTGTTTCATGCTGAAAAGCAGTATGAACGACTGTTGTTATTCATCAACTTAAATCAACAAGTGGCGACTTTGAAAAAGCAAAAGGGTGCTAAGTATTTCACTGATGGCAACGAATTAAACCCTGTATCTCACAATCTAGACTTTCGTTTTCCTCTGCTAATTAATGCAGGCGTTTCTTTGCAATTTGCAAAAGTGAAGCGTTGATCACTCCACCCTTACCCAAGCTAGGCCTTCAGCAAAAGCTCTTGCTTTTTTGTAGCTGGCCTGAATAATCACTTCAAAAGAGCGGTTGATGTAGCCTGTTTTACCGTCTGCTGCCACATAGCGCATCATGTTTCCGCCTTCAGCAGAATAGATAAACTTCCAGTCTTTGGTGTCAACAGGGTTCAGTTCAGTATCAAAAAATTGCTTTGGGGTATTCATCAATGATTGTGGTTCGTTTGTTTTCTCAACAGCCATGTAGAAGCCATCTTTTACGGGGTCATGGTAAACATAATCGTATTTAAAATCCACTAAAACTTTTCCGGTAGTGTCAATTAATCCAGCTAATCCCGCTTTAACGGCACACGAAACTCCTTTTTCGTTGAAAGGTTTTAAGTCATCATAAAGCGGATCAATTACCCATTCGTCATTGAAGTTAACTGCTCCCCAACCTGTTCTATCCTTTTTAGTAAAGATGCGCACCAAACCAAATCCACTTCCCTGAATATTACCCTTTGAAGTTTTGAAAACTATGTTTCCTTGTTTATCAATTAAAACCGTTCCAGACGAACTTCCTGCCCTTGAAAATCCATCCTTTCTGAATCCTGATACACCAGATTGCTTAAACTTGAATGGAATCTCCATTTCACCCTCTAAATTCATAAACCCATAAAGGTCAGTGTCGTATTTGGCTATACAGGCAAGTCCCTCTTCAAAAGATGTTGATCCAGTATATTGACAAGGCACCACTAATTTTCCATCAGCATTCACAAATCCCATCTTTCCATTTTTGTACACGGCCATCATGCCCTTGTTGAAGTCAAATAGGTAGCCTACCTTTTCGTAACATTCTGCCGTCAACTCTTTTCCTGTTTTATCAATAAGTGTCCAACATGAGGCGCCTCTTTTTTTGACCCAAGCTCTACCGTTTACGAATCCTTTTCCTTTTATTTTGTCATATTGAAACGGAATAACAGTTGTTCCTTTTTGATCAATGAAACCGTAAGAATAGACCCATTTATTATTGATGACTTCTGAAATTCGTACAGCGGCTAATCCATCTGAAAATTCACTCACTGATTTTGCCTTCATTTCAAAAACAGTTTGGCCTTGTTCGTTAATGCAACGCCACAATTTATCTGCAGCAAAGGAATGAATAAGGTTGGCTGATACGACAATTGTTGCAAGTAATGCGATTATTCTTTTCATAGTAAATAAGCGATATTGATGACAAATCTAGCTTTCTTGTAGCTACTTGTTTTGCTGAGTAATTTCTTGATTTTTTTATTCCAGCGTTTTTGGGCTTTCTGATTTAGCGAGTGATTCGTTTGCTTGTCGTATTTGTCTTGCATAGCATTGGCTTTATCGTAGGCTTCATTGAATAGGTTCTGAATGTCAGATTCAACCGTTTGAAAACTCTTGAAACGGTGCTTTTTAAGCCTTTTCTTCAAGAGGCGACAATGATATTCGGTGATATCAAAATGTACTTGTTCGTGATGCAAGATATAGGTGTTTACTCCTTTCTTTTTCCATGATTGCAAAGGGTCAAAAATGGATTCTATTTCAAACTCTAAGGTGACATTCTCCCCCTGAAACTCAAGGCTAATTGCCGAGTAGGTGAGGGCATCAAATTCAGAACTCTCAATGATGGGGCCTGCAAAGTCTTCCCAGCTCAGTTTTTTATCGCCCCACCTGATGTAGGCATCAGAAACTTGGGTAAAAGCCTGCGCTCCAAAAAATACGAATATGAATAGGGCTAAATTCCTCACTCATACAAGATAAGGAGAATTCGCCAGAATCACTACTAATGATTTTGCATATGTGCGGCAAGGGTGGGAAAACAATTGTAGAGTGCAATTTTATGCTCTTCTTCCCAATCGAGTTTGTTGATTGCAATTTTCATGAGTCTTAACCATTCATCTTTCGCTTTTTCATCAATTTTATGAGGCATGTGTCGCATTCTCATTTTTGGATTGCCGTATTTCTCGAAATAGCGCAGGGGACCACCTAAAAATTGCGTTAAAAAACAGAACTGCTTGTCTCTAACTAAGTCAGGTTCTGAGTTAGCGAATAGCGGACCGATAATTTCATTTTCAAAAACCTGATCATAGAAGTTATCTACCAGTTGTTTTAATCGCTCATCTCCTAATTTCTCGTACATTGTTTTCATAGACTTCTCGTTCTGCCTTTGGCATGATTCATGAACCAAAAGGCAAAAATACCGTATATTTGTGATAGTGAAGGACATGAAAGGCTGGGTTTTATCCATATTTTTTATCTGTTTGTTGAATACCTCTTTTGGACAAGGGTTCAAAATGCATTATTCCAATTCATTTGCTGATTGTTTTGGTGCAGTAGAAGTATTGGATTACAATTCAGAATCTCAAATCCAGTTTCCTGGTAATTTTGGCTACAGAGATGACTTTATTAATATGTTTCCAGATTTTCATGAAGTAAATTCAGTCTGGTTGCGATTAGAACCAAGTCTTGATGGCAATCTTGAATTTGAAATATTTACTGAAAACAATGTAGACTTCAGCTACTTCTTGTTCAAGGCTGATGACAATTCTTTTTGTGAAAAATTAGAAGCAGATAAGACGCGACCTGTGCTTTATGCTATGAACAGCTATTACACCAAGGGGGCTGAAACGAAACCAAGAGATGATAATTTTAATCCTTCTATTGAGACTAAACCAGAGGATGTTTTTTATCTGATGATTCATACCAACTCTACGTACAAGGGTAAAGTAAGAGTGAGGTATAAGCGAATTGGTAAAGTCACTCAAACGGCTTCTGTAATTCAAGACTTTAGAAAAGATAAGAAAGGTGACGGACCAGTTATCCGCCTTAGGATTAGGGATAAGGAAACCTTTGAGCCAGTTGAAGCAAACATGATTATTTCTGGATTAGGAAAAGACAATGCCCTCTTTATGGGAACTGACTTTATTTTTGATGCGGCAAGAGCAAAGGATCTTCACATTGAGTCTAATACGCCGGGTTATTTCTTGTTTGTGAAAGATGTGACACTAACATCTAAAGGTGCAAATGCCGATATTTTGATTGAATTAGAAAAGCTTGAAGCAGGTAAGAAGTTATTACTTGAAGACATCAAGTTTCATCAAGATTCAGATGAGTTTTTACCCATTGCTCTACCAGCACTGAAAAGACTGCTCGATTTCCTTGCGGTAAATGATGATATCCGTATAGATATTCAAGGGCATGTGAATGCACCAGACATTGAAAACAACAACAAAATTCAACGCTTATCAGAAGATCGAGCAAAGGCCGTTTTAAAATTCTTGAAAAACAACGGTATCGATTCAGAACGTCTTCAGGCCTCAGGTCATGGAAACACTCAAATGATATTTGAGAAGCCAAAAACCTATGAAGAAGAAGAGGCAAATAGAAGAGTAGAAATAGTGATAGTTGAATAATGGCATTGATTCTCAATCTTGAAACCGCTACCAAAACTTGTTCGGTAGCCTTATCCAAAGACGGAACTGTAATAGGTAAAAAAGAACTGACATCAGAGAACTATTCTCACGCAGAAAAACTGAATCTCTTTATTGAAGATGTTCTCGCTGAAGCTAATGTTTCTTTAAAAGAGCTTGATGCTTTGGCTGTGAGTGCTGGCCCTGGTTCATATACCGGATTGAGAATCGGAACGAGCACCGCAAAAGGGCTCTGCTACGCCCTTGACAAACCATTGATTGCAGTGAATTCATTAAAGGCACTAACCGCTCAACTTAAACAAGAAAAAGAAATGTTCTATGCGCCCATGTTTGATGCTAGAAGAATGGAAGTGTATACTGCTTTATATGATGATCAGCTAAACGAAATTAAAGCAACAGATGCAGTGGTGATGGATTCTGAATTTTGCAATGAAATAGAGGGAAAGGTCGTCTATTTTGGACCTGGTGCATCAAAGTGTAAAGAGCTGCTGTCTCCAGAAAAATTCACCTATACTGAAGTCGAAGTAAGTGCAGTAGGTATGGCGCAACTGGCAGATGAGCAATTCAACCAAAATAACTTTGTTGATGTTGCCTATTTCGAGCCGGCTTATTTGAAGGATTTTGTAGCCGGAAAACCCAAGAAACTACTCTAAAATTAGAGATGAACCCGTCATTTCATCTGATTTGGGTAAATCAAGGATATCAAGAATTGTAGGAGCTACATCTCTCAATGTTCCATCTTGAATAGAATGTACTTTTTCGTCTAAAACAACTACCGGAACAGGGTTCATTGAATGAGCTGTATTCGGACTTCCATCTTCATTGATTGCGTAATCTGAGTTTCCATGATCAGCAATAATAACAAATGAGTATCCCATCTTTTCACCGGCATTAACTACCTCCTTTAAACAATGATCAACTTCTTCTGCTGCTTTAATAATGGCATCATAAACACCTGTGTGTCCAACCATATCAGTGTTGGCAAAGTTCAAACATATAAAGTCAGGAGCCTGTTGTTTCATTGTCGCAATGACACTATCCTTAATTTCATACGCACTCATTTCAGGTTTAAGATCGTAAGTAGCTACTTTTGGAGAAGGGATCATAGTTCTAAATTCTCCCTTAAATTCAGTTTCTCTTCCACCAGAGAAAAAGAAACTCACATGAGGATATTTCTCTGTTTCTGCTATTCGAAGTTGCGTCTTACCATGTTTAGAAAGTACTTCTCCAAGAGTGTTGGTGAGGTTGTCTTTTTCAAAAATGACATGAACACCCTCAAAAGTGTTGTCATAGTTGGTCATGGTGCAATAATGAAGCGGAATGGTGTTCATCTTGTGCTCAGGAAAGTTTTGTTGTGTGAGTGCCATGGTGATTTCACGACAACGATCAGTTCTAAAATTAAAGCAGATCACTATATCACCTTCAGAAATGGTTCCGATTGCCTGTCCGTTCTCCACAATGACAGCTGGTTCAATAAATTCGTCAGTGATATTGTTGTTGTAACTATCTTGAATTGCATCTTCAGCAGAGTCAAATGCCTTCCCTTTGCCCTTGAGTAGCAAATCATAAGCTAGTTTGATGCGTTCCCATCTTTTGTCACGATCCATAGCATAATACCTACCAATTACGGATGCAATTCTGGTGGCCTTTCCAGTCAGATGGTTTTCAAGTGTTTGAATGTGTCCTAAACCAGTCGTTGGGTTGCAGTCGCGTCCATCTGTAAAAGCATGAACAAAAGACTCTTCGATTCCATATGCTTCAATCAAATCAACCAAGGCGAGTAAATGATCTAGTGATGAGTGAACTCCACCAGTAGAGACTAACCCCATTAAATGAATCTTTTTCTTTTCTGATTTTGCTTTTTTTAATGCTTCAACTATTCTTTCGTTTTTCTGAAAATCACCATCTTTTATTGCCTTATTTATTCTGGTCAGTTCTTGATAAACTATACGACCAGCACCAATATTCAGATGACCCACTTCAGAGTTGCCCATCTGCCCATCTGGTAATCCAACATGTTCCCCGTGCGTCAATAACTCTGCCTGAGGAGAGTTTTGCTCAAGACTATCCATGAATGGTGTGTTGGCATTATAGATTCCATCAGAGTTAGAGTGGTCTCCATGGCCCCATCCATCCAATATAATTAGTGCAACTTTTTTTGAATTCATTCAAATGTGATTTGTACAATTAAACCTTGTGGTTGATTATCTAATAGGCGAATTTTTCCACCTTGCTGTTCAATTAAAAATTTAGAGATGTATAATCCTAAGCCAGTTCCTTTTGACTTTCGTGTAGTTTCATTTTCTTCTCTGAAGAATTTATCAAAAACACGTTTTTTGGCCTGATCTTCTATTCCCTCACCTAAGTCTTGAATCTCCAAAATAGTTTTCTGGTCTGACTTTTTAATCGCAAAAGTGATTTCTGATTGATTGGGGCTGTACTTAACGGCGTTGGTGATTAAGTTATAAAGTATACTGTCAAGCGCGTCTCTATCAAACAAAATAATAGTCTCGCTTAGTTCTAGACGTATCGAGTTTTCTTTCAGGATAGTCCCTTTCAAACGGTTGACAGTTTGTTCAATATATTCCTTGAGATTGAGTTCTGTTTTATTGAAAAAGTAGTTCTCAGACTCTATATTTCTTGCCGTTAAAATGTCATTAATTAAGATATTCAAACGTTCGACTTCAGCAAAAGCC
>Ga0189274_100187_pt1 | contig 31531 bp, 32 predicted proteins | sample N5B1minimetaG_FD_130323 | JGI IMG/M metagenome (GOLD analysis project Ga0189274, IMG submission 130323) | Marine microbial communities from the Costa Rica Dome - N5 B1 mini metaG | ecosystem: Environmental > Aquatic > Marine > Oceanic > Photic zone | place: Costa Rica: the Eastern Pacific...
AGAAAATAGCTCGATGCCAGGTAAAACATTCTCCAAATAGGTTGATGATGTGCTGATTGCTGAAGCGATCACCATCACCACCCGCAAAAAAGCCACCTCAACATGAGGTGGCTTTTTTGTTGTCTATTAATCTGCTTTTAGATGAGCACTTACCTCGCGGAGTGATTGAACCACCGTGTGATCCCGTGGGTCACGGTCAGGGTTCCCTTCGCGAAGGCTGAAAAGGGTGTGCATTCCTGCCGAACGAGCGGAATCGCATTCGGCTCCGTTGTCACTTACAAACCAAATCTTGTTGGGCGAGCTGTTGAGCTGCTCGGCGATTCTTGTATAGCTCTGCGTTGATTTTTTAGGGCCTGTATGGGTGTCAAACCAGTGGCTGAAAAGTTTTTCAAGGTCACCCGCAGGGCTGTGCCTGTAAAGCAGCTTTTGAGCGTGAATGCTGCCCGATGAATAAACGGATAACGTTAATCCTTCTTTGCTCCATTCGCGCAAGCATTCAGCAGTTTCTGGAAATAGTTGAGATTTGAGCTCTCCGTTATTGTACCCGTGTTCCCAGATCTTTCCCTGTAGATCTTTGAGTGCTGTCGATTTTTTGTCGATGTAAATCAAGTGTTTCAGGTATTGAATTAATCCGTCCATCTCCTCTGTTTCCTGCTTTGCAACCTGCTGTTTGATCTGCATGCTTTCGGGAGATTTGTCAGCCAGCCATTCCTTCTTGGCGGCTTGGATCGGCTTGTTGTGAGAGATTTTGTCCCACCTTTGTTTGATGTAGTGGCTCAGTTCTTGCTTGGTGAAGGGGAACAAAACGTCGCTGACAAAGCTCACTGGGCATGTTGTTCCCTCGATGTCGAGCAGAAGATGTTGTTGATTCATCATTGATCTGCAATCTGCATTTGGTTCAATCTCACCTTCAATAGAAATTCCAGGATTTCCAGGTGTCGTTTGCTCGCATCCAGGTCAGTCCCCCACGCGTAAAGGCCGTGCCCGGCCACCAGAAACCCGCAGGGTGAGGTTTCCAACAAGGGTGCGACGGCTTCGCCCAGCTCATTCATCGACTGACTGTTGCTGATCACGGGGATGGTGATGCTGCTGGCGTGGGTGTTGATTCCGACCAGGCCTTTCAGCATTTCCCAGCCCTCCAAGACAATCCCTCCTGTGTTTTCGTAATGGCGGGATAACACCGTTCCGGGAACGGAATGGGTGTGCAGTACAGCTCCCGCTTGGGTTGCTTCAACAATGCGTAGATGCAGCGTTGTTTCGGCACTGGCTTTTCCTTTGCCCGTTAAAACCTTGCCTTGCCCATCCACAACAATCAGCTGATCGGCAGGTACCTGCCCCTTGTCAACACCACTGGGTGCCATGAGCAACTGCAGGGGCTGATGCTGCAGCACCATGCTGAAGTTCCCTCCGGTGCCATCGCACCATCCGCGTTGGTGGATGCCCTGCATCACCTCAGTTAATCGTTCGCGCTGGGTTTGGTTTGCGGTCACAATCCGCTGATCCCTCCGTCTTCTATACAGGACATAGCGGCCCACGTGCATTGACGCTTCCCCCTAGTTGCCGCTGGAGCGGTGATCACCTGGAGTTGCTGGACCAGCGACAACTTCCCGCTGCTGTGGTCTTCATGCAATTGCACCGATGGCAGGAGGTTGCTGAGGCGATTTCCTCCATGGCTGTGCGCGGTGCACCCGCAATCGGTATCGCGGCGGCCTGGGGGGTTGTTCTGGCTGCACGCTCCGGTGATGACCTTCCCACTGCCATCCGAGCCCTGCGCGCATCACGGCCAACCGCCGTCAACCTCGGCTGGGCCCTCAATCGGATGCAGGCGGCCATGGGTGCCTCCGCTCCAGTTGATGTTCAAGCGCTCGTTGGTGTGGCCGCTGCGCTTCAGCAGGAGGATCGTCTTTTGACCCAGCGGCTGGTGGATCATGGCGTTTCCCTGTTGGCTCAGGGCTGCCGGGTCTTGCACCATTGCCACACGGGTGCGATCGCTACGGGAGGCGTTGGAACCGCCCTTGGGGTGATTGCGGCCGCCCATGCCCGTGGCCTCCTACGTCATGCCTGGCTGGATGAAACGCGTCCACGCTTGCAAGGGGCTGCTCTCTCTGCCTGGGAATTGGGTTGTCTCGGAGTTCCCTGCACCGTGATCGTTGATGGAGCCAGTGGATTGCTGATGCGCCGGGGTGAAGTGGATGCCGTGATGGTGGGCTGTGATCGGGTTGCTGCCAATGGCGATGTTGCTAACAAGATCGGCACTTACAACCTGGCGCTTGTGGCCCGAGCCCACGGCATTCCCCTTTATGTCTGCGCACCTGGCAGCAGCATTGATCGAGCGACGGTTGACGGGGACGCGATCACCATTGAGCAACGCGATGCAGAGGAGATCACCCATCCAAAGGGAGTGGAAGTCGCGGCTCCTGGGGCCCAGGCCTGGAACCCTGCCTTCGACATCACTCCGGCTCATCTGGTGACAGGTTTCATCACCGAATTCGGCGTGGTTCGTCCTCCCTATCGGGAGGTTCTCTCTGCGCTTCCGCTGTCCAATCAGCTTTGACAGGTCGGGCACCAGTGGGTGCTTCGGCCCGACAACTTTTCCCTTTGAATGGGCGTTCCACAGCTGCGGCAGGGTTCTCCTCCACGTCGGTAGACCCAGGCCTGGCCGCCATAGTTGCCATTCACCCCCTCGAGATCGCGGAAATCACTGAAGGTGGTGCCACCGGCTCCAATGCTGATGGTGAGAACATTCACCAGAGCATCCCGCAACCTCTCCAGTTGTTTGAGTTCCAGCTGCCCTGCGGGCGTGAAAGGGGCGATGCCTGATGCGAAGAGGGATTCATCCGCGTAGATGTTGCCCGCTCCAGCCACCAGGGCTTGATCCAACAGCGCTGTTTTGATCGGTCGGCTGCTGCCCTTGAGTTTCTGCTTCAGATAACTGGCAGAGAAGTCGGTGCTGAAGGGTTCAGGCCCGAGTCGCGTTAAGCCTGTGATCACCTCTTCCATCGGTTGGCCCGGAGGAACCCACCACATTTCTCCGAAGCTGCGCACATCCACAAAGCGCAACTCATGCTCTTTTGAGTTCCAGAAGCGAACACGGGTGTGTTTGCACGGTTCTGAGGGCTGCTCATGCCATTGGAATTGGCCGGTCATGCGCAGATGCACACCCCAAACACCTCCTTCGGGCTCCAGAGCTGCCATCAGATATTTCCCTCTGCGCTGCCACTGCCCCACCGTCATTCCGCGGAGGCCAGCTACAAACTCATCTGGACCTCCAGGGCTGGCAATGGCCCTTGGCCTGCAGACTTCAACCTGCGCAATTTTGAAGTCGACAAGACGGTCTGCCAGTCCCCGACGGACCGTCTCGACTTCAGGGAGTTCAGGCAACGGCCTCAGGCCGGCTCGAGTTCCGCTTCGGCGAAATTATTGGTGTTGATGCCACCATCAACGCCCTGCAGGCCGCTGTAGTTGACCTTTTCGAAGCGAACGACAACGGGGTAGCGGATTCCCGAGGTGTCGATGGAGGCAACGGTGCCAACTTCGTTGAACCAGTAGGACTCAGGGCGCTTGATGCGCACCTTGGCGCCGCGGGTGATCGCCATCGCTGGGCATAAGGAGATGCAATCGGAGCGTATCTCGTGGAATGGAGGGTGATGACCGCTGCGTCACAGAATGTCGTCCCTTCGTCGTCGGCGTCCCTTTGACCAGTTCCATCGCCCTTGATCCTGATCCGTCGCTGCTTCAGCTGGATTTGCCGGACCCGGAGCAGGACGACATCAGCACGATGGAATTTCTGGCTCGGCTGGAACAGGCCTGGGCCGTCTGCGACCGCTTTGATCTCCAGACCGAGATCTGGCGCGGTCGCATCCTCCGCGCCGTGCGGGACAAGGAGAAGCGAGGCGGTGAAGCCCGGGGCGCAGGATTTCTGCAGTGGCTGCGGGAGCGGGAAATCAGTAAGACCCGTGCCTACGGCTTGATTCAACTGGCGGAATCCGCCGACAGCATGCTCAGCGACGGCACCTTGGAAGAGAGCAGCGTCAATCAGTTCTCCAAGCGGGCCTTCATGGAAACCGCTCAGGCGGTTCCCGAAGTGCAGCTGATGATTTCCGAAGCCGCCAACGAGGGGCAGGAAATCACCCGCAAGCAGGTGCGCCGCCTAACGGATGAATTCACGGCGGCCACCAGCCCTTTGCTGCCGGAGGAAATTCGTCAGCGCACCCAGGAGAACCTGCTGCCACCCCGTGCGGTGGCCCCTCTGGTGCGGGAACTGGCCAAGCTTCCTGAGTCGCAGCAGGAAGATCTGCGCAAGGTGCTCCGCGATGAGCCTGAACTCGACCGGATCAAGGACGTCACCAGCACAGCACGCTGGATCACCAAGGCAACCGAGTCGGGTGTTGCCGTGCGGGCTTTCCAGCAGGGGGAACTGGACCTGGACCGCGCCATGCAGGAGGCCCAGCGCTTGGATGCCCTCGGCCTGCTGGCTGATGCAGTGGGCCAGGCCCAGGCCCTTGAGTCGGCGGTGCTGAAGCTGCACACCTCCTGGCGGCGCTTGGGGGGGCTTCAGGAGCGGCTCTGGGTTGAAAGCGGAAGCAGCACGCCCTACCTGCGCGATGTGCTGAATGCTCTGCAGACCCTCAGCGGCGCCACCTTGCGGGTGTCGTTGGGAGAGCTCGCGGGTGGCAAGCGGGTGCGGCTCCAGCTGGTGGAGGAGTCCCCCGATCAATTGGATCCGCCACCGTTGGCCTGACTCCAGATCTTGTGCTCGATAATCTGAAGCCTCCACATCTGGTGTGTTCTGGCTTCGCTCGAGCGTGCACTTCAGGCCCACTTCGGCTGGGATGGCTTCCGCCCCGGGCAACGGCCCGTGGTGGATGCTGTGCTAGCTGGCCGGGACGCGCTGGCGGTTCTGCCCACCGGTGGCGGTAAGTCGCTCTGCTATCAGCTGCCGGCCTTGGTGCGCGAGGGCCTGGTGGTGGTGATCTCACCGTTGGTGGCGCTGATGGAGGACCAGGTGATGGCCCTGCAGCGACGGGGAATCGCTGCGGCTTGCCTGCATGCCGGACTCGAGCCAGCTCGACGACAGCAGGCCCTGGAGCAGCTGCAGGACGCCACGCTGCGACTCCTCTACATCGCGCCGGAACGACTTCAGGGTGAGCAGACCCGGCTGATGCTGGAACGTCATGCCAGGGAGGGCCGACTGGTGGCCCTGGCGGTGGATGAAGCCCATTGCATCAGTGCCTGGGGGCATGACTTCCGTCCCGATTACCGCCGCCTGGGTCAGATCCGCAGCCTCTGCCCGGGAGTGCCGATGCTGGCCCTCAGCGCGACGGCCGCCCCAAGGGTGCGGGCCGACATTATTCGCCTGCTGGATCTGCGTCGCCCGCTCGTGCAGGTGAGTTCGGCCCGCCGGGACAACCTGCACTACACGATGCAGCGGCGCCCCAGGGACCCCATGCCGCAGGTGTTGGAGGCACTGGAGATGTCCCGTGGTGCTGCGCTGATCTATGCCCGCACCCGTCGTTCGGTGGAGCAGTGGGCGGAACGTCTGACTGACCAAGGGGTTGCGGCAACGCCGTATCACGCCGGTCTGGATCCGGAGACCCGCCAGCAGGCTCTGAAGCTGTTTCTTGAGCACGAGCGGCCCGTTCTGGTGGCGACGGTGGCCTTCGGCATGGGCGTTGACCGTGGCGATGTGGGCCTGGTGCTTCATCTCCATCTGCCGGCCACACCTGAGGGCTATCTGCAGGAATCGGGCCGCGCCGGCAGAGACGGCAAGCCGGCCCATTGCCAGGTGCTGTTTTCGCCGGGTGATCGCACCAGCCTGGGCTGGGCCATGCGGGCCTCGACCCGGGGCAGCGATTCCTTGGAGGATCGTCGCCGCTTGGACCTGGCTCAGCAGCAGCTGCGTCGCATGGAGGCCGTCGCTGAGGGTGAAATGTGCCGTGAACAGGCATTGCTGCTTGCTGTCGGCGAGTTGGTGGGTCCCTGTGGTCGCTGCGATCGCTGCGCGGAGTCCCCCAAACGACGCGACTGGTCAGCTCAGGTGGAAACGCTTCTGGCCCATCTGGCCGAGCAGGACGGCACGGAGATGCGTCGCCTTGGAGAGCACCTGGCTCTGCATGAACCTGGACGCCAGGACCGCTGGACCTGGTTGGCCCGTCGGCTCGTGCAAGAGGAGTTGATCCAGGAAAGCAACGACGGTGCTCAGCGGCTGTATCTCCGCGAAAGCGGCCGGAGATTCCTGGATTCCCCCTGGCCGCTCGATTACGCCGCCTGATTCAGATCAGACTTTGACCTGACAACGGTCCTTCACCAGGTCTTTTTCGAAGCGGTTCTTCGGAGCTTCCCAGGTTTTCCAGCTCCCATCGGCACCGGTGGCATTGATCTTCTTGGCGGAACAGTTCACAGCCAGATAAAGCGCTTGCCCCTGGGCATTGAGGGTGGGCACCACTTGACTGCCACCCATGGCTTGCCAGTTGCCCCAGTCCACTTGGAGCGGGCCATAGGTGCGCCAGTCAGCCGATTTGGCCAGGGTCTGCTTGGGCTTGGCGGCCTCGACCGGCTTGGCCTTGACCACCGGTTTTTTGGCCTGAACCGGTTTCGTTTGCACTGGCTTGGTTTGCGCTGCCTTGGTTTGGACGGGCTTGGCCTTGGCTTGAACCGGTTTTGTTGTTGCCGGCTGCGCCTGGGTGGTGACGGCTGTCTGGAAGGAGGGATCGGTCAGGTAGAGGCGCGTGCCCACCTCCACTTTGTTGGGGTCACTCAGCTGGTTGATGCTGATCAGGCTGGCCACCGGCAGCTTGTAGGCCTTGGCGATCTGCGTGAGGGTCTGCCCTTTGGCAACGGTGTGTTCCGTGGCTCCCGGGATCGGGGTTACAGCCACCGGCTTGAAGGCCGGACGGGGCATCACGGCATTGCTGGGAAGTCGCAGGGTCTGGCCGACCTCAACGTGGTTTGCATTGCGAAGGTTGTTGAGGGCCATCAGGTCGCGACTGCGGACCTGGTAGCGGCTGGCAATGCTGCTGAGGGTTTCCCCGCTGTTGACGCGATGGCGGCCCGAGCCTGCCGTCACGGTGGGGCCTGGCACCTGCAGGCGGCTCCCGGCTTGAACAAGGTCTGGATTGCGGATCCCATTCATCCGCATCAGCGTGCCGACGCTCACCCCGTAGCGGTTAGCGATATCGGAGAGTGTTTCGCCGGACCGCACCGTCACCGAGGCAGCCGTGGCTGACAGGGGGAACCAGGCCGTCAGCAGCAGGGCGGCAAGAGCGGTACGGCGCATTCGTCTCCGGCAGATGCCCGCAACATACGGTGCCTGGGGTAAAGCGCCAGCCCCCCAGAGCACCTGCTGCAGAAGGGATGTGCTGGTGATGCGCGCGCCTTATCCCGGCAGCCGCTTCAGCAGGTTGAGATCCACCTTGTAGGGCGGGTAGCGCAGTTTGAAATCAAAGCGGAAGGGGCGCTTGAGCACCGCCTTGTGGTGGCTGAACGTGTCGAAGCCGCTTTGGCCGTGGTAGCTGCCCATCCCGCTGGCGCCGACGCCGCCGAAGGGCAGTTGTGGCACCCCGGCCTGCATCACAACATCGTTCAGGCAGACTCCGCCTGAGCTGGTGGTGGTGAGCACCTGCTGTTGCTGGGCCTCACTACCGCCGAACAGGTACAGCGCCAGCGGTTTGGGGCCCTGGCGGATCTCCTGAAGGGCTGTGGTGAGGTCGTCCAGCACCAGCACAGGCAGGAGAGGACCGAACAGTTCCTCGGCCATCAGCGGATCATTCCGGTCATCCACACGAATCACGGTGGGGGCGATGCGCCGCTGCTCCCGGCTGATTTCACCTCCGATCAGGATGCGTCCATCCGCTCTGGCGGACTCCAGCAGCTGCTCCAGCCGATTGAACTGGCGTTCATTGATGATCTGCCCCAGCTGATTCGAGTTGAGGGGATCGGAGCCATACATCTCCGTTCGGGCCTCCCTCATCGCCTTCAGCAGGGGTGAACGCAGGGCGGGTGGCACCAGCAGATGGTCTGGAGCGATGCAGGTCTGGCCGGCATTGATCCCCTTGCCCCAGATCAAACGACGCGCCCCCACCGTGAGGTCAGCCCCCTCAAGAACGATGGCGGGGCTCTTGCCCCCTAGTTCCAGGGTCACTGGCGTGAGGTGGGCAGCGGCCCCCTCCAGTACTTTCCGGCCGATGCTGCCGCCACCGGTGAAAAAGATGTGGTCGAAGGGCATGGCCACCAGGTTGGCTGCGACGGCACCATCTCCCTGCACAACCTGCACCACATCAGGCTCGAAGTGCTGAGGGATCAGCCGTGCAATCAGATCTGCGATGGCACTGGCGTGTTCTGAAGGCTTGAGCACGGCCGTGTTGCCAGCAGCCAGGGCACTGATCAAGGGCCGCAGCGTCAGTTGAAAGGGATAGTTCCAAGGTCCGATCACCAGAACGCACCCGAGTGGTTCCGGCACAACCTTGGCCTGACCGGGGCGCAGTGAGAGAGGGACAGCCACGCGGCGCGGGCGCATCCACCGCTCCAGCTGCCGGCCAGTGAGCTTGAGCTCCTGTCGCAGGGCCACCAGCTCAAAAAAGGCTTCGGTGGGTGGTTTGCCGAGGTCGGCGGCGAGGGCCTCGAGCACCTCCGATTCGTGCTCCTCCACCAGTGCGGAGAGCCGTTGCAATTGCTCTCGACGCCAGGCCAAGGGACGGGTCAGCCCAGCTCCCACGAGCTCCTTCATCCGGCTCAGTTGCGTTTGGGTGGGGGCCACAGGGCTGACGATCAGGCCAGTCGGGTCTAGCAGTGGTGAATCTGCAACCGGGGGATGACCCCAGCGCTTCCGTGGTGGTCAGGGACGGTCATCTACCAGCTGATCGTTCGCAGCTATTCCGATGGGAATGGCGATGGCACCGGTGATTTCAAGGGGCTTGCGGCGCGGTTGCCTTATCTGCGCTGGCTGGGGGTCAACACCCTCTGGTTGACTCCGATCTATCCCTCCCCCCTGCGGGATGGGGGCTACGACATCACCGACTTCACCGGAATCCATCCAGACCTGGGGGATCTCTCCTCCTTCCATCGGTTCCTCACGGCGGCCCACAGCCAGGGCATGCGCGTGATTTTGGACCTGGTGCTGAACCACACCAGCGACCTGCATCCCTGGTTCCAGCGGGCCCGCTGGGCTCCCAAGGGCAGTCCTGAACGGGATGTGTACGTCTGGAGCGACGACCCCAAGCGCTACGCCGAGGCACCGGTTCTGTTCCGGCACTTCGAGGCTTCCAACTGGGAGTGGGATCCGGTTGCCGAGCAGTACTACCTGCACCGTTTTCTGCGTCATCAACCCGATCTCAATTACGAGAACCCCTGGGTGCAGGACACGATGCTGGAGGTGGTCGACTTCTGGCTGGATCGCGGCGTTGATGGGTTCCGTTTGGATGCGGTTCCGTTCCTGTTCGAGTCAGAGGGCACCCGCTGCGAGGGATTGCCAGAGACCCACGCCTTCCTCAAGCGATTGCGGGACCGGGTGGATGCCCATGGCCGTGACGTGCTCTTGCTGGGAGAGGCGATTCAGCCGGTGGAGGAGGCCGCTCCGTATCTCGCGGATGACGAACTGCATGGAGCGTTCAACTTCGTGCTCACCGCCCATCTGTTTGCAGCCATTGCCAGTGGCCGCACACAGCAGCTCGGGGAGTGTCTGATGCAAGCCGAGCAGGCGGTATCTGGTGCTCGCTGGGCCCTGCCTCTGCGCAATCACGATGAACTCTGGTTGGGGGATGGCCATCTCATCAGTGATGAGGTGATTCAGACCATCCGGGTGGGCCTGCCCCAGGGACAGGGGCATTGGTTGAACTGGGGCATCAACCGACGCCTGGCTCCTCTACTCAATGGCGATCCACGCTCCAACCGGTTACTGCATGGGCTCCTCTACAGCCTTCCAGGGATGCCCTGCCTGTATTACGGCGATGAACTGGGCATGGGCGACTGGCCCGGTCTGCGGGACCGTGATCCAAACCGCACGCCTATGGCCTGGACGCCGGCCCGCAACGGTGGCTTCTCCACGGCCCCCGATCCGCTGTTGGTGCTGCCACCGATCACCGCTCCCGGTTACGACTACCGCGTGGTGAATGTGGAGGTGCAGAAGCAGCTGCCGGGGTCGCTGCTGAATTGGCACCGGCGCATGCTTACCTGCCGCCGTCTGCTGCCAGCTCTGCGGCATGGAAGCTTCCGGTTGTTGCGCAGCCCCCACCCAGGAGTGCTGGTGTATCTCCGCTGCACCGAGGCGATGACGGTGCTCGTGGCCGCCAATGTCACCGCAGCCGGAGCCTCGCTCAGTCTGGATCTTTCGGAGTGGGCTTGTCAGCGAACCCGTGAGGTGATGTGGGGCTGTGAATTCCCGCCCGCGGCGGCGGAGTGGTTCGTGAACCTTCCGCCCTATGGATTCAACTGGTGGTTGATCGGAGAAGTGGAGCCCGCAGCCACGCCCGCCTGATTCAGCAGCTCTTCCACCTGGGGCCGGAGTCGTTCGGCCTCGTTCAAATCCACCATGGCCAGACGGCAGCGGCGGGCCAGCACATCGCTGCTGCTGCGCGCATGTTCCCGCTGAATCGAATGGTCCAGTTCTGCGCGGCAGAGGGGGACCACTGGGCTGAGCGGCTCGCGTCGGCTGGGCTCGGCACGTTCGATCAAGGCCACGGCCTCCAAGCCATAGGTGCCCTGGAGATGCGCAACTTGTGCGCCCAGTAGAGCGGTTTCGGGCAGCAGGGATTTGAGTTGTTGCTTCTGGCGTTGGAGGCCGTGCTGGGTTGCTTCCAGCGACTCCGCTGCACCCAGTAGTGGCATTGCTTCAGGGGTGGGTAGCGCCTTTCCCAGCTGGCGTTCCAACGCGGTCAGGGTGTCTTCAGCCATCGGCCGGCAGGTGGTCCATTTGCCCCCCATCACGCTCACCAGGCCGCAGGCCAGGGTTTCCACCTCGTGTTCCCGCACCACACGGCTGCTGTCCATGCCCTGGTCCGCTGGCTTCAGCAATGGCCGTCCCCCCGCCCATCGGCTGCTCACCTGTGGATGCTGGAGCTGGGGAAACCAATCACGCACGTACTTGAGCAGGTAGGCCTCCTCCTCTGCAGAAGGGGATGTGGTGTTCTCCTTGGTGCAGGCTTCATCCGTCGTCCCCACCAGGGTGCGGCCGTGGAAGGGGAGCATGAACAGCACGCGTCCATCCGCGGTGGATGGCACCAGAAGCCCAAGCCCTTCCGGGCAGAGGTTCTGCTCCAGCACGATGTGGGCCCCACGGCTGGTGAGCAGCCTTGGGGGAGCATCAGCCTCCGCCATCTGGCGGATCTCATCCGCCCGGATGCCCGTGGCATTCACAAAGGCTGAGGCGCACCAGCGTTCCCGTTGGCCCGTGGCGGATTCACTGATGGCGGCCTTGAGCTGGCCCGTGCCGTCGCTCTCCAGTTCCACCACCCGGCAACGGGTGCGCAGGGTTGCCCCCCGTTGCTCGGCGGTGAGGGCCAACAGCAGGTTGAGGCGTGCATCGTCGAACTGCCCGTCGCTGTAGGCCACGCCGCCTTGACACGGCTTCAGCAGAGGCAGGGCCTGACGCATCTGCTGCTGGGACAGCAGTCGGCTGTGGCCGATGCTTCTCTGACCGGCCAGGGCGTCGTACATCCCCAGACCAAGTCGGTAGTAGGCCTGTCCCCAGAGCTGTTGTGTGGGTAGGGCCAGCTCGAGTCGTTGGGCCAGGAACGGTGCCTGGGCCAACCAGTGGCTCCGTTCGAGCAGGGCTTCCCGCACCAGCCTCAGCTGGGCCAGGTCCAGCGTTTTGAAGGCCAGCTCCAGGTAGCGCACCCCGCCATGGAGCAGCTTCGTGCTGCGGCAACTGGTGCCACCGCCGATGTCTCCGGCCTCGAGCAGGGCCACGCTCAGCCCCCGTCGTGTTGCCTCATAGGCCACGCTGGCACCGCTGGCGCCGCCGCCGATGACCAGCAGGTCCACCTGGTGATCAGCCATGCCACCCCAGGCTTCTGGAGACGGCGTCCTGCCAGCGTGTGCGCCAGCGGTCGCGCTGGGATGCATCCATCTGCGGGTGGAACAATTCCGCTCCGTCCCTCCTTGCGGTTGCGAGCTGCTCCAGGTCGCTGATCACCCCCGCCTGGAGGCCTGCGAACAGCGCCACCCCCCGGGCGGTGCTCTCGAGGCTGGCGGGTCGCCGCACCGTCAGACCGGTGCAATCTGCCTGCGCCTGCAGCAGAGGATCGGAGGCCGCGGCGCCACCATCCACCGCCAGTTCACCCAAGCCGCTCCCGAGCGCCTGTTCGGCAAGCTCCACCAATGTCGCTACCGACAGGGCGATCCCCTCAAGTGCGGCGCGGGCGATGTGACCGCGTCCGCTGTCACGGGTGAGGCCCACCAGAACACCGCGTGCCTGGGGATCCCAGTGCGGTGTCCCCCAGCCGGTGAAGGCGGGCACGAGCATCACCCCCCCTGAATCCGGCACCGAGCGCGCCAGTTCGTTCACCTGGGGGGCTTGATCAATGATCTGCAGCCCATCCCGGAGCCACTGGATGACGGTGCCGGCGTTGAACAGACTTCCCTCAAGGCAGAAGCTGGGTGTTCCAGCGGCATCCGTCCAGCCGAGGGTGCTGAGCAGCCCTGCATCTGAGCGGCGGACGACATCGCCGGTGTTGATCACCAGAAAAGCCCCCGTGCCGTAGGTGCACTTCCCTTCTCCGGACTGCAGACAGAGCTGGCCCAGGGTGGCGGCCTGTTGGTCGCCGAGCATGGCCTGGATCGGCAAGCCTGCAAAGGGAAGGTCCGCAGCCATGCGCCCGAATTCTCCGCGGCAGGGCAGCAGTTCGGGTAGAGCGCTGGCGGGGAGCCCTGTGGGCTCTCGGAACTCATCCACCCAGTGCTGCTGCTCCAGGTCCATCAGCAGCGTTCGGCTGGCATTGCTCATGTCACTGCCGTGGCGCTGGCCGCCGGTGAGTTGCCAGAGCAGCCAGCTTTCCACCGTGCCGAAACAGAGGTCATCGCTGGCCGCGGCAGCCTGGGCGTCGTCGTAGTGGTCGAGCATCCAGCGGATCTTGCTGGCACTGAAGTAGGGGTCGAGCAGCAAGCCCGTGCGCTGGCACCACTCCTGCTCCAGTCCCTGCTGCTTCCAGGCCTCGCAGATGGCGGCGGTGCGGCCGTCCTGCCAGACAAGGGCCGGTCCGCAGGGGAGGCCACTGCTGCGGCGCCACAGCACGGTGGTTTCCCGTTGGTTGGTGATGCCGCAGCTCACCACTGCCTTGCGCTGGGTATCGCTCAGCTTCGAATCGAGCTGCACCAGGGCCTGCCGCTGGCTGCTCCAGATCTCTATCGGGTCCTGTTCCACCCATCCATCGGCGGGGTAGGAAATCGGCAGCGGTGCACTGGCGCTGAGCACCAGATCCCCTGAGCTGCTGAACAGCGCGGCTCTGGAGCTGCTGGTGCCCTGATCGAGGGCTAGAAGAAGAGGCTGTTCAGCCATGGCCAAGGTCTTTCTCTCCTGCTAGCGAGGAGATGGCTGACTGCAAAGGTTTTGGCAGCGACCACGCCGTTTCGCGATCCCCCCGCCTGGGTGGCGGACGCGGTGATCTATCAAATCTTTCCCGACCGTTTCCGCCGCAGTGGCCGCGTTGATGCGCAGCGCAATCTCGCTCTGAAGCCCTGGGGTGCGGACCCTTGCGAGGAGGGATTCCAGGGCGGGGATCTCTACGGCGTCATCGATGCTCTCGATCGGCTCCAAGCCATGGGCATCACCTGCCTTTATCTCACGCCGATCTTCAGCTCAGCCGCCAACCATCGCTACCACGCCTACGACTATTTCGAGGTGGATCCCCTGCTGGGGGGCAATGCAGCACTCAGGGACCTGATCGATGCCGTGCATCAGCGCGGCATGAGGTTGGTTCTGGATGGGGTGTTCAACCACTGCGGCCGCGGCTTTTGGGCCTTTCATCACGTGGTGGAAAACGGTGCGGATTCGCCGTACCGGGATTGGTTCCATGTGCACCGTTGGCCCCTGCAGCCTTATCCCGCCCCTGACGAGGACTGCGGTTACGACGGTTGGTGGGCCTTGCCGGATCTGCCCAAGTTCAACCATGCCAATCCCGGGGTTCGGGAGCATCTGCTGGCGGTGGGCCGTCACTGGCTCGAGCAGGGGATTGACGGCTGGCGTCTCGACGTCCCTGCCGAGGTGCCGGCGGACTTCTGGCTTGAGTTCCGGCAGATGGTGCGGGCGACCAACCCGGAGGCCTGGATTGTTGGTGAGGTGTGGGGTGATGCGACCCCCTGGTTGCAGGGCGACCACTTCGATGGCGTGATGAATTACCGGTTGGGATGGAGCAGCCTTTGCTGGGCCGCCGCTGAAGCGTTGCGGCAGGACTACCGCAATTCCGACTATCCCCTCGACCCCCTGGATGGGCAGGCTTTGTTGACCATCTGGACGACCACAACGCGTTCCTACCGGGAGGTGGTGAACAGGGCCCAGATGAATCTGCTCGATAGCCATGACGTGCCCCGTGCACTTCACAGCCTCAACAACGACGTTGCGGCCCTGAAGTTGGCCCTGCTGCTGCTCTTCCTCCATCGGGGAGCGCCGTGCATTTATTACGGCACTGAAGCTGCCCTGGCGGGTGGTCCTGAACCGGGCCCCTCCAGCGGTCCTGGACCGGCCTGCCGTGAGGCCTATCCCTGGGACGTTCCCTGGAGTGCTGATCTGCGCCCATTCATCCAGTCCCTCGCAGAACTCCGCTCTGCCCATGGGGTCTTGCGCAGGGACGGTCTGCGCTGGTCAGCCCCTGGGGCTGACGTGCTGGAGGGCGTTGCGGATGGCCTGCGGGTCGTGATCAACCGCAGTCGCTCCACGCCTGTGCCCCTAACCATCGAGTCGGGACAATCCCTCATATGGACGCTGGGGCTTGTTGACAACCAAAGCGTCAGCCCGCAATCGGCGGCTGTTCTGGGGTCTTAACCCCTCTCCCCCGGTGCCGTGGGGAGCAAGAAAGCCCTTGTCGAGACTTGAACTCGAGACCTCTCCCTTACCAAGGGAGTGCTCTACCGCTGAGCTACAAGGGCATGTGGGGATGGGCCGGGTTGGATTTGAACCAACGTAGGCAGAGCCAGCGGATTTACAGTCCGCCCCCATTAACCACTCGGGCACCGACCCGAACCACACCGCAAGAACTTACCAGTCGGTGTGTCCTTCCCCACGATCTCGATACGATCTGCCGAGCTGAACCGATCTCCAGCCATGCACGTTCTGCTGCTGAACGGTCCGAATCTGAACCTGTTGGGCCAGCGTGAGCCTGGGATCTATGGCCATTCCTCCCTGGCGGACATCGAAGCGGCGCTGACCCGGGAGGCGGAGCAGGAATCAGTGCAGCTGGACTGCTTTCAAAGCAATTTCGAAGGTGCCCTGGTGGACCGGATACACCAGGCCATGGGCCGCTGCGATGGAATCTTGATCAACGCCGGGGCCTACACCCACACGTCCATCGCCATCCGTGATGCCCTGGCTGGTGTCGCGATTCCCTATGTGGAACTGCACCTCAGCAACACCCATGCCCGTGAAAAGTTCCGCCATCACTCGTTTCTAGCTGAGCGCGCTGTGGGTGTGATTTGCGGCTTCGGACCCGCTAGCTACAGCCTTGCCTTGAGCGGATTGCTCAGCCATCTGCGCCGGAACGCATGACCAGCACTGCTCCAGCACAAACTGTTTCCACCAAGACAGTTCCTTCAAAGACAGTTCCGTCAAAGACAGTGGCATCGATCCGCTGGTTGGCTGCGCCCACCAGCTGGAGCTGGGTGGAGCAGGCCAACGCCAGGCCGATGGAGGTGCTGATCGATCACGCCCACTGCGAACGCAAGGCTGCCGGGGCTGCGGTGCAGATGATGTTCCGCTACCTCTGCGAACCGGGTCTGGGTGAAGCCCTCAGCCCTCTGGCGCGGGAAGAGCTGGAGCACTTTGAGCAGGTGCTGGCGTTGATCAAGGCCCGGGGGCGCTACCTGGAACCGCTGCCTTCCCCGGGCTATGGCGCTGATCTGGCCCGGCAGATCCGTAAAGGTGAGCCGCAGAGAATGCTCGACTCCTTCCTGGTGGCGGGTCTGATCGAAGCCCGCAGCCATGAGCGCATGGCACTGCTGGCGGAGCACAGCCCGGATCCTCAGTTGCGGGAGCTTTACAGCGATCTGTTGGCGAGTGAAGCCCGCCACTTCGGCCTGTACTGGGTGTTGTGTGAGCAGCGCTATCCGCGGGAGCTGATCGTTGAGCGCCTCGAAGTGCTGGCCCTGGCCGAAGTGAAGGCGCTGGAAGGGGAGTTAGAACGTCCGGAAGACGTGCGGATGCATTCCTGTGGTGTGGATGCCCCACAGATCAGCAGTCAGATCAGCTGAGCCGCCTCCTGCAAGGCCTCCAGCCTGGATGGCCGAAGCACCCCCTCCACGCCAAATTGGCGCAGCCGTTGTTCGAGGCTGTGGTTGGCTCCGGCGATGAACAGGGTGCGGCCCGCTGATCGTGCTTCCTCCACCATGCGTTCGATGGCGAGGGTTGCGGTGACACCGATGCGGGACACATCGGTGAGGTCAAGGATCAGAACCCTGTAGCTCTGGATCAATCCCATCCGGGCACTGATGCCTTTGGCGGCACCAAAACTCAGAGGGCCGCGCAGACGAAACAGCATCAAGGCCTTGCCGCAGCGCAGGATCAGGGCTTCCTCCTCCGGGGAAAGATTGGCGTGCAGTGCATTCGTGGCATCGGAGGGGTTGTCCTCTTCCATCCCTTCCAGTTGGGACCGCGTGATCGCATCAACGGTCAACAGGTTGGCCACGAACATCCCGACCAAAACCCCCCAGATCAGGTCCCAGAACACCGTCATCAACAGCACGGCGTACATCAGCGCGGCTGTTTTCGCCGACAGGCGATGGGCGCGAAGCAGAAAGCCCCAGTCGATGATGTCGAGGCCGACTTTGATCAGGATTCCCGCCAGCAGCGCCGTGGGGATCTGTGCCGCAAGGGGGCCTGCCCCCAGCAGCACAAGCAGCAGCACCATGGAATGGGTCATGCTCGACCAGGGCGTCTGACCACCGGATTTGATGTTGATCACCGTTCGCATGGTGGCTCCGGCACCGGGAAGGCCGGAGAGAAACCCGGCCGCGGTGTTGGCGATGCCCTGGCCGATCAGCTCACGGTTGGAGTCGTGGTTGGTCTGGGTGATGTTGTCGGCCACCAGGGAGGTGAGCAACGAGTCGATCGCCCCGAGCAGGGCGAGAACTATGCCGGCTTTCACCAGCTCCGGCAGGTGCTGACTGAAATCGGGAACCACCAGTTGCAAGCCCCCCTCCGGGATGGCTCCGATCCTGGCGATGGGTTCAAGGCCCAGCTCCAGCAGTCGGTTGTCGTTGAACAGCAGCAGCGACAACGGCGTCACAATCAGCAGCGCCAGCAGAGGCGTTGGCACCCATTGGCGGATCCGCAGGGGGGTCAGAAACACCACAGCGAGTGTCATCAATCCAACGGCGAGCGCGGCTGGATTCCAGCTCGGGGCATCGATCAGCGAACTCAGGGACGCAACCACGCCGCCCCCGGTGCTCACCCCGATGAAGGGTCCAAGTTGCAGCACAAGGATGATGAAACCGATTCCCGACATGAAGCCGGAGACCACCGAGTAGGGCACCAGGGTGATGAAGCGCCCCAGCCGCAATACCCCGAGCAGGGTTTCGAACACACCACCGATCACCACAGCGGCCATCACCAACGGCAGCATCTCGCCGGCATTGAGATCACGACCGATGCCGATGGCGGCCAGGCTGGAGACGATCCCCGCCACGGTGACGCTCATGGGTCCGGTGGGTCCGCTCACCTGGGCAGGCGTTCCCCCGAGCAAGGCCGCCAGGAATCCGGTCACGATGGCGCCATACAGGCCGTAGATGGCGCCGCCTGGCCCCAGAGCGGCATTGCCGAAGGCCAGGGCAAGGGGCAGCGCGACCACGGCGGCCGTCAATCCTCCGAGAAGGTCGCCTCGGATGTTGCGTTGATGCAGGCCGTGAATCAGTGCCATCTCAGTTCAGACCACTCCAGCGGCTCAGGGCTTCCAGGGACTGAACTCCCACTTTTTGGCGCTCATCCGGGAGAACCCAGGTGGGATAAGCCCGAATCTTGGCGGCGTTGCAGGCTTCGGCTTGCTCCGGCAGCTGCTTCGGCTTGCGGCATTCCACATAGGTCACGTCCGCTCCGGCCTGTTTGCCGAACAGGTTCATCTGCTTGAAACAGGCCGGGCAGGTCCAGGCGCCGTAAAACTTGGCCCCCATCGCCTTGAGATGTTGGGTGAGTTCGAGGGCCTGGTGGCTTGAGTCGTGCAGGGGCTCTCCGAGCGTGCTGGCCCAGAGAGTGGCCGAACCAGGCGGGGCACCAACAGCTCCGCCAGCTGCGACCAGCACGGATGCCAGCAGGGATGAAGCCATGCTCCTCATGCTGATGCAGTGGTTGGCCAGAAGCTAGGTCGCATTCAGGCGTTCGGGCTTCCCTCCATGCGGAAGCAACAACGCAAGCCCTGTTGCGGTGAAACTGGGATTACCACTGGATGGGTATGGCAGGCAGCGGATACAAGGACTATTTCCAGGTGCTCGGTGTTGATCGCAGCGCCGATGCCAATGCCATCAAGAAAGCCTTTCGCAGCCTGGCGCGCCAATACCACCCTGACGTCAACCCTGGTGATGCCCAGGCTGAAGCGCGGTTCAAGGAGATCAGTGAGGCCTACGAAGTGCTCTCCGATCCCGAGAAGCGGCGTCGTTATGAGCAATTCGGCCAGTACTGGAACCAGGCCGGTGGCATGGGAGGGGGAGCCGCACCCGGCATGGATGTCGACTTCGGTCGTTACGGCAATTTCGACGATTTCATTAACGACCTGTTGGGCCGTTTCGGTGGTCCAGGCGGCGGTGGTTTCCAGGGGGGTGGTTTCCCTGGGGGCGGATTTCCCGGTGGAGGATTCGCAGGGGGCGGTTTCCCGCGTGGTGCCCAGGCTTCACGCCCTCCGGTGAATCTCGATGCCGAAGCATCGGTGAATGTGACCTTTTCAGAGGCCTTTCGCGGTGGTGAACGCAGCCTCTCGGTGAACAACGAGCGCGTTGAGGTGCGCATTCCTGCTGGAGTGAAGAACGGCTCACGGCTGCGGTTGAAGGGCAAGGGCAACCTGCAACCGGGCACCGGACGGCGGGGCGATCTCTATCTCAACCTCAAGATTCAGGACCACCCGATCTGGCGCCTGGAGTCGGATCAGCTGCGGGCCGATCTCCCCGTCAGCCTCGATGAACTGGCCCTTGGAGGCATGGTCTCGGTGATGACGCCCGATGGTGAGGCCCAGGTGAGCATTCCGGCCGGCACCGCCCCGGGCCGCAGTCTGAGGCTGAAGGGCAAAGGCTGGCCGTCGAAGACCGGTCGCGGTGATCTCCTGCTCACGCTGACGCTGGCCATGCCTGCCTCGTGGAGTGAGGAGGAGCGTCGATTGTTGGAGCAACTGCGTGCCAAGCGCACGGACCATCCACGTCAAGAGTGGCTTCGGTCGGCGGCCCTCTGATCGGGTGACCCTTACGATCACACCTTGTGTTTGGGTCTGATGGAGCTCACTTACCGCCCCCGTCGTCTTCGGCGTACGCCCGCCCTACGCGCCATGGTGCGTGAGCACAGCCTCTCGGCTGCAGACTTCATCTATCCCCTCTTTGTGCATGAAGGCGCTGAGGTGGAGCCAATCGCTGCCATGCCTGGTGCCAGCCGTTGGAGCCTTGCGGCCCTCACCGGCGAAGTGCAGCGTGCCTACGACCTTGGGGTGCGTTGCATCGTTCTTTTCCCCAAGGTGTCTGAGGGACTGAAGACCGAAGACGGGGCTGAGTGCTTCAACGCCAATGGCCTGATTCCACGGGCGATCCGCCAGATCAAGGAAGCCATCCCCGAGATGGCGATCATGACCGACGTCGCCCTGGATCCCTATTCCTGCGATGGTCATGATGGGATCGTCAGCGAGGACGGCGTGGTCCTCAACGATGAAACGATTGAATTGCTCTGCAAGCAGGCCGTTGTGCAGGCTGAAGCGGGCGCTGATCTGATCGGTCCCAGCGACATGATGGACGGCCGGGTCGGTGCCATCCGGGAAGCCCTCGACGACGAAGGCTTCGAACATGTGGGCATCATCAGCTACACGGCGAAGTACTCCTCCGCGTACTACGGCCCCTTCCGTGAGGCCCTTGATTCTGCTCCCCGTGCCGCCGGCAGCAAGCCGATCCCCAAAAACAAAGACACCTATCAGATGGATCCCGCCAATGCTCGGGAAGCCATCACCGAAGCCCAGCTCGATGAGCAGGAGGGCGCCGACATCATGATGGTGAAGCCTGGTTTGGCCTATCTCGACATCATCCACCGACTGCGCGAAGAGTCGGAACTCCCCATCGCTGCCTACAACGTGAGTGGTGAGTATTCGATGGTGAAGGCCGCGGCGGAGCGGGGCTGGATCGATGAAAAAGCCGTTGTGCTGGAGACGTTGCTGAGCTTCAAGCGCGCCGGTGCTGATCTCATCCTCACATACCACGCCTGCGATGCAGCGGCTTGGTTGAAGGAGGCTTGATCCGATGGCAACAGCCGATCAACCCAAAGGTGTGGATCGTCTCGGTCACGTTGCGATCCGTGTTGAGAACGTCGATCGGGCTGTTGCCTTCTACACCGATCTGGGCATGCGTCTGGTCTGGCGTGCCAACGACTGGTGCTATCTGGAAGCCGGGGAAGGTCGCGATGGACTCGCCTTGTTAGGCCCGGATTACAAAGCCGCTGGCCCACATTTCGCCTTCCATTTCCGCGATCGTGCGGAGGTTGATGTGATTCACGACCGTCTCAAGGCGCAGGGTGTGCACGTTGGTGCCGTCCATGACCACCGCGACGGCACGGCGTCTTTTTATTTGAAAGACCCTGAAGGCAACTGGCTCGAAATGCTTTATGAACCCCCCGGTGGCATCCCCTCCAACTGCAACTGACTTGAGTCAAGGGGCGGACCGGGCTCAGCAGGAAACCCTTGAACTGCTGGAGTGGCATCGGGTCTGTGACCATCTCAGCGGCTTTGCCAGCACCGGCATGGGCCGTGATGCGGCCCGGGTTCAACCTCTGCCCGCCAGCCTGGAGGAGTCGAAACAGCGCCTGGCCGAGACGGTTGAAATGGCGGTGCTCGATGACCTCACTGAGGGGGGGCTCAGCTTCCGCGGTGTGCGGAATCTCGAGCCCGTTGTGCTGCGCTGCAGCAAGGGAGGCGTGGCTTCCGGAGAGGAGCTGCTGGCCGTGGCGGAAACGTTGGCAGCGGCCCGTCGGCTGCGCCGTCAGATCGACGATCCCGAGCTGCGCCCGGTGTGCACCGCGTTGATTGAAACGATGGTGACGCTGCCGGAGTTGGAGCAGCGGCTCAAATTTGCGCTCGAAGAGGGCGGCCGCGTCGCTGATCGCGCCAGCTCGGCGTTGTCGGCGCTTCGGCATCAATGGAACGGTCTGCGCCAGGAACGTCGCGACAATCTTCAGGAGCTGCTGCGGCGCCTGGCCCCATCCCTGCAGGACAGTGTGATCGCCGAGCGTCATGGCCGTCCGGTTCTGGCGGTGAAGGCCGGTGCGGTGAGCCAGGTGCCGGGTCAGGTGCACGACAGTTCGGCCTCAGGCAGCACCCTCTTTGTTGAACCCCGCTCGGTGCTCACCATGGGCAACAAGCTGGCGGAGCTGGAGTCCCGCATCCGGGATGAGGAACGCAAGGTGTTGGCGGAGCTGAGTGCTCTGGTGGCTGAAGAGGCGTCCGCCCTCAACCAGGTGGTGGCCGTGCTGCGCGCGCTTGATCTTGCGCTGGCCCGTGGGCGTTACGGCCGCTGGCTTGGTGGCGTTGAGCCTCAGCTTGAGGCGGCAGCGGAGGCTCCGTTTCGCTTTTCAGGTCTGCGACACCCACTTTTGGTGTGGCAGCACAAACGGGCGGAGGGGCCGCCCGTGGTTCCCATCTCGGTGGAGGTGTCGCCGGAGCTGCGGGTGGTGGCGATCACGGGGCCGAACACCGGTGGCAAAACGGTCACCCTGAAAAGCATTGGCCTCGCTGCATTGATGGCACGCGCCGGCATGCTTTTGCCCTGTTCGGGGCAACCTTCCCTGCCCTGGTGTGCCCAGGTGCTGGCGGACATCGGAGATGAGCAATCCCTCCAGCAGAGCTTGTCCACCTTCAGTGGTCATGTGAAGCGCATCGGGCGCATTCTTGAGGCGCTGCAGCGCGGTGGTTCTCCGGCCCTGGTGCTGCTGGATGAGGTGGGTGCTGGAACGGATCCCAGCGAGGGAACGGCCCTGGCCACGGCTCTGCTCAAGGCTCTTGCCGATCGGGCGCGGCTCACGATTGCCACCACCCACTTCGGTGAACTCAAGGCCCTCAAATACGACGACGCTCGTTTTGAGAATGCCTCTGTTGCTTTCAATCCTGAGACCTTGTCCCCCACCTATGAATTGCTGTGGGGAATTCCAGGACGCAGCAATGCACTGGCAATCGCGACGCGCCTTGGGCTCGATTCGGATGTGCTTCACCAGGCCCAGCAGCTGTTGGCCCCAGGGGGTGATGGTGAGGTGAACAGTGTGATCCGTGGCTTGGAGGAGCAACGGCAGCGCCAGCAGGCCGCGGCAGAAGACGCTGCAGCACTCCTGGCACGCACGGAGCTGCTGCACGAGGAGTTGCTGCAGCGCTGGCAGAAGCAAAAGCAGCAGACCGCGCAACGCCAGGAGCAGGGCCGTCAACGCTTGGAGCAGTCGATCCGTCAGGGCCAGAAAGAAGTTCGCACGCTGATTCGCCGTCTGCGGGATGAGCGCGCGGATGGGGAAACCGCGCGAAAGGCTGGGCAACGGTTACGCAGCTTGGAAGACCATCACCGCCCAACCCCTGAACGGCGTGCACCCAAGCCGGGTTGGCGTCCGTCTGTGGGGGATCGCGTGCGCTTGCTTGCCCTCGGCAAGGCTGCAGATGTGTTGGCCATCACCGATGACGGCCTTCAGCTGACGGTTCGTTGTGGGGTGATGCGCACCACGGTGGATCTGGCGGCGGTGGAAAGCCTGGATGGGCGTAAGCCGGAGCCGCCTCCGAAGCCGGTGGTGAAGGTGCAAGCCCGTTCCGTCGGAGGCGGCGGCGCACAGGTGCGCACCAGTCGCAACACCCTTGATGTGCGTGGTATGCGGGTGCATGAGGCCGAAGCGGCGGTTGAGGAATGCTTGCGCAGTGCCAATGGGCCGGTTTGGGTGATCCATGGCATCGGCACGGGCAAGCTCAAGCGCGGCCTGCGCGCCTGGCTGGACACGGTGGCCTATGTGGAACGGGTGACCGATGCCGAGCAGGGGGACGGCGGACCGGGCTGCAGCGTTGTCTGGGTGCGCTGAGCTGTTTCAGGCGCTTCAGTGGCTAACGGATCGCTTCACCATCCGCATTAAACAACCGCCAGCCTGTGGGGTCAGGGTCGAGGTGGATGGCATCGCCGGCAGTGATGTTGATCTCCGTTGAAGCTCTGACCTGGATGAGTTGATCACCATCCAGGAGCCGGCAGGTGAGGATCTGCTCATTGCCCAGACGCTCGCAATGGCTTGCCTCGGCTTGGAGATTCCGGTTCGTTGCTGGTGCCAGATGCCAGTGTTCAGGCCTCAATCCTGCGGTGAGGTGTTGGCCTTCTCGTTGAAGTAAAGGCTCGACCATTGCGCCTTCAACCTGAATGCGCTTGTTCCCCAGAATCAGAGTTGCATTGGGTCCCACCGTGACGGGCAAAAGGCTCATCGCTGGGCTGCCAATGAACTGGGCCACGAAGATGTTGGAGGGCCATCTGTACAACTCCATGGGGGTCCCGAGTTGCTGCAGGCGCCCCTGGTTCAACACAGCGATGCGGTCCCCCATGGTCATCGCTTCCACCTGGTCGTGGGTCACATAAACCGTTGTTGTTCCCAGTTCTCGCTGCAGCTCGACGATTCTTTGGCGCGTGCTCGTTCTGAGTTTGGCGTCGAGATTGCTCAGCGGTTCATCCATCAAAAATACCTCGGGATTGCGCGCCATGGCGCGTCCGAGGGCGACCCGTTGTTTCTGTCCGCCGGACAGTTCCTTTGGCCTTCGATCGAGCAATTCCGTGAGTTCCAGAGATCTGGCAACGGTGTTCACCCGGGCTTCGATTCGTTCTTCTCTGACCGACCGCACCCTCAGTGGTTTGGGTAAGGCGCGCGTGGCTCGAAAGGCTTGATCTTGGATGCGCTGGACGGTTGATCTCGCCTGGCTTCTGCGCAGTCCGAAGCTGAGGTTGTCCCGCACGCTGAGATGCGGGTAAAGCGCATAGCTCTGGAACACCATGGCGACGTTGCGGCGCGCTGGCGGTACATCGCTGATGGGCCGGGCCCCGATTCTGATTTCGCCGCTGGTGGGGCTGTCGAGACCAGCGAGCAGTCGCAGCAAGGTGCTTTTGCCGCACCCCGAGGGACCGACCAGCACCAAAAACTCGCCATCGTTGATTGTCAGATTCAACTGACGAATCACTTCAACGGGATCACCGCCGCCGCGTCCTGGGAAGGTCTTGCTGAGGTCTTCGAAACGGACGCCGGCCAACGACAGAGCTGCAGCGGCTGAATCTTAGGGTTATGGATTGGATTGAGCCGGCAGCACCGTGCAGTTCATCGATCAGGCACGGATCACGGTCCGAGGCGGGCGCGGCGGCGATGGCATCGCTGCATTTCGCCGTGAAAAGTATGTGCCCGCTGGAGGCCCCTCCGGAGGTGACGGCGGGTGTGGGGCTCCCGTGGTTCTCGAGGCCGACAGCAACCTGCAAACCCTGCTCGATTTCAAATACAAACGCCTGTTCGCTGCTGACGATGGGCGACGCGGTGGTCCGAACAAATGCACCGGTGCATCAGGGAAAGACCTGGTGATCAAGGTGCCTTGCGGCACGGAGGTACGCCATCTGCGCACCGGCATCCTTCTGGGAGACCTCACCACCCCTGGTGAGCGTCTCACCGTTGCCTTCGGTGGGCGAGGTGGTTTGGGCAACGCCCATTACCTGAGCAATCGCAACCGCGCTCCGGAGAAATTCACCGAGGGCCGTGAGGGTGAGGAATGGCCCCTGCAGCTGGAACTCAAGTTGCTGGCTGAGGTGGGCATCATTGGTCTTCCCAATGCCGGCAAGAGCACCTTGATCGCCGTGCTGTCGGCAGCGCGACCCAAGATTGCCGATTACCCCTTCACCACCTTGGTTCCCAACCTTGGTGTGGTGCGCCGTCCCAGTGGAGATGGAACCGTGTTCGCGGATATTCCAGGCTTGATTGAGGGGGCCGCCCAGGGCGCTGGTCTTGGCCACGACTTTCTGCGTCATATCGAACGCACCCGTCTGCTGATCCACCTCGTGGACGCAGGATCCGAGGATCCCGTGGCTGACCTGAACGTCGTCCAGCAGGAGCTGGAGGCCTATGGCCATGGTCTGGTTGATCGGCCACGTCTGTTGGTGATCAACAAACAGGAGTTGGTGACAGAAGAGGATCTCCCCAGGTTGCGGCAAGACCTTGAAGCGGCGAGTGGTCGTCCCGTGCTGTGCATTTCAGCCGCCATGGGAACCAACCTCGATCAGTTGCTGGCAGAAACCTGGGCCGAGCTCGGAGTGTGAGCTGATGCTCCAGACAATCTTCATGTGATCAGCCACACCGATGCTTGTGGCCTGATCGCGGGGGAGCCATAACGGGAATGTCTCACCCATGACATGACCTTTTACACCTGTCTGGACAACAAGGGCGACGTGATCGCCCGGTGCCAAACGAAAGAAGATGTTGCTGTGCTTCAACGCATGGGACGCCCGATCGCTGAAGTGAAGGCAATGCGTAATGAGGAGGCTGTCGTCTGCAGCCTGACCGGCAGCCCCTCCGACTACAACGAGGACTACTGAGCCCTCGTTGATTTAGGTCGCTGGTTGAATCAGTCGTCGTAGACGCGGCACTCCTCGGCATCGGGATTGGCCTCGCAATGCAGCTCGAGCGACGTGGGGTCGTGGCTGTCGCCGGGGTGGTGTTCCTTGTATTCCTCCAGCGACTTCAGCTCATCTGTGAGGTGACGAACCTTGGCATCGTCTCCAGCTGCTTTGGCAGCTTCGATTTCGGATTGATCCTTCTGGATGTGTTCGTCGATGGACTTCATGAATTCAGACCGTGGTCTGGCAGCACCTTACGGCGATTCATCGGTTTTGGAGTGGTGGAATCCCACCCCATGACCATCCGACAACGTTGATTTGAAGTGCTTGTAGCCGTGGCTACAAGCACAGCTCCAGATCGTTGATCAGGGCGCCAATTCACTGAGTTCCAGCCAGCGTTCTTCCGCTTGTTCAATGCGGTTGATGATCTCAGCCAGATCGAGACTCAGCTTGGCCATGTCAGCGCCTTCCCGGGTCATCTGCTGTTCCAGCTCCTCTTTCTTCAGCTCTAGTTCAGGCAGCTGTTGATCAAGCGCCGCAAGCTCCTTGTTTTCCTTGAAGTTTCGCCGCCGCGGGCCATCGCGCTTGGTCTTGCGGCTGCTCTCTGGTTTTGGTGTGGAGGGTTTGCTCGCCTGGCTTCGGCTGCGTTCCTCCTGGCGTTGCTGCTCCAGAAACGCGCTGTAGTTCCCTTCAAAGCGATTGAGCCGTCCTTGGTCGAAACAGAACAGACGATCAACCGTGCGATCGAGGAAGTAACGGTCGTGGGACACAACGATCACGCAACCTCGAAAGTCCTCAAGAAAATCCTCCAGGACGCTGAGGGTCTGAACATCCAGATCATTGGTGGGTTCGTCCAACAGCAACACGTTGGGCGCCTGGATCAGCATCCGGCAGAGGGTGAGGCGGCGGCGCTCGCCTCCCGAGAGCTTGGCCAAGGGGCTGTGCTGCTGGGCCGGTGGAAACAAAAATCGTTCCAGAAGCTGGGATGCGGTGACTTGCTCACCCCCCAGATCGATCCGGCTGGCGGCTTCTTCCACGAACTCGATCACTTTGCGATCGAGCCCTTTGCCTTTGTTGAAGTCTTCGGTGTGCTGGTCCAGGTAACCGATGTGAACGGTCTCCCCAAGCAGCAGGCTGCCCTGGGTTGGCTCGCGCCGTCCGGCGATGAGATCAAGCAGGGTGGATTTGCCGCTGCCGTTGGGGCCGATGATGCCGATCCGCTCTTCAGGGCTGAAGCTGTAGCTGAAGCCATCGAGGAGTGGGCGACCGCTCCCGCTGCCATCGGCTGTGACCCCAACGGCTTCCGCTTCGATCACCTGTTTGCCGATGCGCCGGCTGATGCCGGTCATCTCCAGCTTTGCTTTGCCTTGATTGGGTTTCTGCTCGCGCATCGCTTCGATGCGTTGCAGTCGCGCCTTTTGTTTGGTGCTGCGGGCCTTGGGGCCCTGGCGTAGCCACGCCAGTTCGCGGCGAAGCACGCTTTTGAACTTGGCCGCTGAGGCTGCTTCTGAGGCCTCTTCTTCGGCTTTGTGCTGCAGAAAGGTGCTGTAGTTCCCCTGATAGGTGCGGGCCTGGCCTCGGTCCACCTCCACCATCCGCCGCGTCACCCGATCGAGCACATAGCGGTCATGGGTGACCAGCACCAGAGCGCCGGGATAGCGATCCAGCCAGCTCTGCAGCCATTCCACGGCAGCGGCATCGAGATGGTTGGTGGGCTCATCCAGCAGTAGCACATCGGGGCAGGCCACCAGGGCTGATGCCAGACCCACCCGCTTGCGGTATCCGCCGGAGAGGTCGTCGACCGGGCGCTGGAGATCGCTGATGCCCAATTTCTGCAGCACTTCCCGGCATTGCTGCTCCAGGCTCCAGGCGTCCTCTTCATCCATCCGTTGGCTGAGCTGACCCAGCTCCGCCATCAGTGCTTCATTGCTGGGGTCTGCCGCGATGGCGTCGCTGAGGGCGCTGAAGCGCACCAGCAGATCCCGTTTGGCACCACAGCCCTCCAGCACCTGCTCCAGCACCGTGAGCCCCGGAGTGATCCGGCTCTCCTGACCCACCAGCTCCACCCGAAGCCGGGGTGAGCAGCGCCGTTCCCCGTCCCCGAGTGGCTCTTTCCCCGCCAGCACCTTCAGCAGGGTGGATTTGCCGGCGCCATTGGGACCGATCAGTCCCAGCCGCTCCCCTTCACCGATGTGGAGATCGAGATCGCAAAAGAGGGTGCGGATGCCGAAATCCTTGGCCGCACCCACCAGGCTGATCAGACTCACGGCGTGCCAGCGGGCAGTTGACTGTCCAGATAAGCAAACACGCTCTTGTCGCCCACATCCGCTGCTGCCTCCATGCCGAATTTGCGCAGGGCCAGCAACACCAGCAGCAACGCTGCACTTTCCAGCAGAGCCAGGCAGAGGGGGCCATTGATCAGACCCACCAGATGCCCCAGCAGCGCTGCCGGCAGCAGCAAGGTGAGGCCGATGGCTTCGGGCCGTTGAAAGCAGAAAAACTCCTTGAAGCCGATGCCCGCCAAGGCGGCAAACAGCGGCCCGGTGGCCAAGATCCACAGCGGCTGAACCTGGAGGGTTGAGAGCACTTCGGTGGGGCCGGCCAGCAGCAGCAGGGCCCCCCAACCGATGCAACCGCTGAGCCAGAACAGTTGCAGGGCGCGGTGCAAGGGACGGAGATAAATGTGAATCCAGCGCAGGGCCAGACCCAGGGCTGTGGCCATCGGCAGCACCCAGAGCCATGCCCAGGGGCTATCGGTCTGCCACCACTGCAGCACCCCTGCAGCCAGGCTTAGGCCTGTGATCAACAGGGCGATCCGATAGGAACGTACCTCCTGGCGATCGGCAGCTGTGATCGAGTAGGTGCCGTAAAAACCTTCGAAGGTTGGATCTGCGCTGGTCATCCCGACGCTGCCGTGCTGTTCACCAGTGTGCTCAGGTCAGGACCTGCTGGAACGATGCCGCTGGGATTGAGGGGGAACAGGGCACCGAAGTAGTCGTGTCGCCAGGCGTTCCCGTCGCAGGTGTCCGCCACGCCCGGCAAAGCGTAAAAGCGTTGTCGCCATGCCCAGAGGTGTGGGTAGTGCCAGAGCGGCTGCCGACTGCAGCCGAACAGGGGCGCATAGACCAGCTCCCAGCGGATCAAGGTGGGGAATAAGCGCACGTCCGCCAGGGTCAGTGCCCTGCCGCACAGCCATGGACCATTGCTTTCAAGGCTCTGCTCCACCGCCGCAAGGGCGGCGAAGAGATCGGCTTCAGCGCGGTCATAGGCCGCTTGGTTGCGGGCGAAACCGCAGCGGTACACCCCATCGTTGATGGCCGGTTGCAGTCGCTGCTGCCAGGCCTGGATCCTTTCGGTGGCTTCCGCCGGTGCCAGGTCCACAACAGCGTCTTGATGGGGCCAGCGGTTCAACAGCTCCACCAGTGGTGCACTGTCATTGCCCAGCAGGCTGCGCGTCTTCGGATCCACCAGCACAGGCACGGTGGCCCGGTAGCTGGGGGGGGCGCCGCAGTGCTGATACAACTCCAGCAGCGTGTCGCACCCCTCCCAAGCGGGATTGAGGGCCCAGCGTCCAGCGTTGTGATCCGCCTGTGCCATCACGAGGGTGAGGCTGTTGTGCAGATGGCGCAGCTGATGCACCAGCCAGGTGCGGTGGGCCCAGGGGCAACTGCGCCCGATCACCAGGATTGGCCGTTGGTCTGCGCTGCGCTGGAGCAGGTCTTCGGGGTTTAAAGCCGGCGGGCTGAGTGGATCGCTGCTTGGGCGGGTGTAATTGCCGGCCGCATCGGCTGGGCCCAGCCCACCCATGAGCCGTTTCCATTGCCAGCGCCAACTGCGACGGGCGGCCGTGACCACGACAGGTGGGATCGACATGGCGCGGTTTGGATCGCTTCCATCCTCGCTGTGACTCGTGCTTCAGTCGGAACTTGGTTCGCTGTGGTCCATGAGCAGCTGTGGCGTTCTTGTGGTGGCCGGCACCCACGGCAATGAGGTCAATGCCCCTTGGTTGTTGCAGCAGTGGCAGGCCAACCCTGATCTGATCAACGCTGCTGGCTTGGCGGTGCAGAAGGTGATCGGCAACCCGGAAGCGTTGCGCCGCCGCTGCCGCTACGTCGATCGTGACCTCAACCGCTGCTTCCTCCCGGAACAGTTGGAGCAGGGGGCCCCCGGCTTGGAGTTTCAGCGTGCTGGGGAACTCCTGCGCTTGCACGGCCCGACCGGCGAGCAGCCTTGTGCCGTGGCCATCGATTTGCACAGCACCACAGCGGCCATGGGCAATTGCCTGGTGGTGTACGGCCGGCGTCCTGCTGATCTCGCCCTCGCGGCTTTGGTGCAGGGAGCGCTTGGCCTGCCGATTTATCTGCACGAAGCCGATGCTCAGCAGACCGGCTTCCTTGTTGAATCCTGGCTCTGCGGCCTGGTGATCGAGGTGGGCCCTGTGCCGCAAGGCCTGCTCAATGCCCGGGTCGTTGAACAGACCCGTCTTGGCTTGGAAACCTGCCTGAGGGCCTTGGATCAGGCACATCAGGGCTTGGCCCGGCTGCCGGATGCTCTGGTGGTGCACCGTCACCTGGGGAGTCGGGATCTTCCGAAGGCGGAGAACGGAGAGCCTCAGGCCCTTGTGCATCCCGAACTGCAGGGACGCGATTGGCAGGACATCAGCTCAACCCAGGCGATGTTCCGTGCTGCGGATGGCACCAAACGTGGTGAAGCGTGGGTTGAGGGGGAGATTCCGGTGTTTGTGAATGAAGCGGCCTACGCGGAGAAAAGCATTGCTTTCTCCCTCACGCGCCGGGAGGTGTGGCCCGTGCAGCCCACCTGGCTGCCGGCCTTGCAGCAGCTGCTCTCTGCGGCCTAACCGCAGGCCCAAACACCTTTCCCTTCTTGAGAGCAGATCAGATTGCTCGTCTGACCATCGGCCCAGTACATCCGCAATCGGTCGTCCTCGGTGCCGATCCGCAGGGTGAGGGATCGCAGCGGACCGGCCGGGGTTTTGCTGTCGGCATCACCGCCGGGCGACTTGATTTTTTGCAGCTCCTGCTCCAGCTGGTTGATGCGTTGTTCCAGCTGTTTGATCGAAGCGCTTGCGTTGGGTTGGTCGCCGCTTGAGCTCACCAGTCCACAGCTTGTGAGACCAACCGAGGCCAGCCCAAGACAAATCAGGGGAATCAAACGCTGCATGGGCCTGTGCTGATTGGCCCCAGCCTCTCAACAGAACTGGCCCTGGGCCAGACGTTCACTCCAATACACCGTGGCACCTTGAGCCTCCAGCTCCAGTCGCCTGTGGCGGGCCTGGCTCAGAGGAACGGTTTCCTCCAAGCGGTGGCCGGCTTGCATCCAGCGGATCAGAACCAAAAGCGCCTTGGTGAGTCTTATGAATCTTAAGTCTTTCGAAAGCATCGCTTTCCTCTCCTGGGGCGCTTAAGCGTTGGTTTCGCAATCTGTGGACACACAGCGCAAACTTCCTTTACACTCCCGATCAGGCAGGGCTCTCCTGCCCTTCCTTAAACCGTTCCTTCGGGAACATTTCTTTCCGTTCTCATGACCACCACCCTCCAGCAGCGCTCCG
>Ga0189274_100188_pt1 | contig 31277 bp, 26 predicted proteins | sample N5B1minimetaG_FD_130323 | JGI IMG/M metagenome (GOLD analysis project Ga0189274, IMG submission 130323) | Marine microbial communities from the Costa Rica Dome - N5 B1 mini metaG | ecosystem: Environmental > Aquatic > Marine > Oceanic > Photic zone | place: Costa Rica: the Eastern Pacific...
CCCCTAGCGCCGATGGTACTGCGTCTTAAGGCGTGGGAGAGTAGGTCGCTGCCCGGTCTGCTCGATAGATCCAATATCCTCCACACATATCAATTCAAAAACGCCCCCGAGCCCAGCCAGGCCGGGGGCGTTTCTGCGTCCAAACTCAAATCAATACGCAAAAGCGCAGGCCATCGGCCCGGACCCGCAGGGTGTGGCCAAATTGAGCTGAGCTGTGGTGATCGGGGGGGGGCGCTCGGAACCACCAGCTATTGCGGGTCGGTCTGTCCATGGCGGTCTGGGACGGTCCGGTTTTGTGCCCAATCCACGACAAGATCAAAATAGCCCTCGGCATAGCGGGTCTCCAGACGGCTCCCATCCGCAACCAGTTCGTACTGGATCATGCCATGACCGGCATTGGGAAAGACGGCGACATCGATCGGGGCCCCCTCGGCCTGGAGTTCGGCCAGAATGGCCCGTGTGGTCTCCGGCGGGGCTTCGCGATCACCCTCCGCCAGAATCCACAGGGCGGGTATGTCGAGAGCGGCCAGGACCGCGCGGGGCTCGTACTCCCAGCTCGTGCCGCGTTCGATGAATGGCATGGCCATCTGTACCTGCCAGATCGGGCGGACGAGGAATTCATGCGTGAATTCGCCTTCGATATGGTCGAACCAGGGCATGTCGCCATACTGGCGCTTGAGCGCAACCAGCTCGTCGCGGCCTTCCTCGAAATCAGTCGCCATCAACCGTCCCGCGGCCTCCGCCAAGGCGCGACCGCCGGCCATTGCCACCTCATCATCGCCATAGCCCGCCTCGATGAGGCTGAGGAGGACTTCCTCGCGGTCTTCGGCGAGGGCGCCTTCGGCCATGCCGTAAGCGGCGATGACGAAATCGGCGCCGCCCTGTGACGCGGCCAGCGGAGCGACCCAGCCGCCCTGGCTGGTTCCAAGATAGCCGGCCTCGCCGAGCTGGTCGCCGCCGAGACGGCGGGCTTCGGCCAGGGCATTGACGGCGTCATCGGCCAGCAGATGGAAGTCCTGGGTGTAATCGCCACCGGAGGCGCCCGTTCCGCGCTTGTCATAGACAAAGGCGGCCAGCCCGCGCGCCGGCAGGAGGCGCTGCATGTAGTAATATTGACGGGCGCTGGATTGTTCCGACCCATGGACCAAGACCACCAGCGGGAAGGGGCCTTCGCCTTCCGGCAGGATGAGGCGTCCGATCAGGGTTTCCCCGCCGCTTTCAAACTCGGTCTCGGTAGTCGGGAAGTCGATCCGGCTTGCTTCGCCGTCGAGACCTTCCAGCCCGTCGACCTCGATCCGGCCGTCATCACAACTGCCAAGCGCGAAGCGGGCCGGATGGGGCTGGTCGGTCCAACCAAGCTGATGGGTCCAGCCACCTTCGCCGTCCGGTTCCAGGCGGCCCGTACGGCCATCACCGGAGCGCCAGCGCAGCGCCGGCGCGCTGAGCGGGGCGAGGTCGATGACGCCGCCCTCGGCAGTGCGATAACTGCCGATATGGCATGTAATGGACAGGTCAATCGGGGCGGGGTGACCGGAACAGGCTGCCAACACCAGAAGGCTGGCGCTGGTGATCAGGCACTTGGACACGGGTTTCACGGCTTTCGGCGGCACAGACTCACTCCCGGTTGCAGTTTTCATCGCTCAGCCTAACGAAAAAGGGCAGGCGTGATAGCCCGCCCTTTGACGTTGTGTCCTGTGTCGTCGCCTCAGTTCACATCGAACCGGTCGGCCTCCATCACCTTGGTCCAGGCGGCGACGAAATCCCTGACGAATTTCGACTGGTTGTCGTCCTGGGCATAGAGTTCGGCGTAGGCCCGCAGGCGCGAGTTTGAGCCGAAGACGAGATCGGCGCGGGTGGCGGTCCATTTGGCTTTCCCGGTGGCGCGGTCACGGATCTCATAGGTCGACTTGGAGACCGGCTCCCACGCATAGGACATGTCGGTCAGATTGACGAAGAAGTCCGTCGTCAGCTGACCTTCGCGGTCGGTGAAAACACCATGTTTGGCGCCGCCATGATTGGTGCCGATCACGCGCATGCCGCCGACAAGCACCGTCATCTCCGGGGCGGTCAGACCAAGCAGCTGGGTGCGGTCGAGGAGCATTTCCTCCGGCGTGACGGCATAGTCCGCCTTGGCCCAGTTGCGAAAACCGTCAGCGAGCGGTTCCAGCGAGTCGAAGCTGTCGCCGTCGGTCATCGCGTCCGTGGCGTCACCGCGGCCCGGCGTGAAGGGCATAGTGACATCATGGCCAGCCGCCTTGGCCGCCTGTTCCACACCGACATTGCCGGCCAGGACGATGATGTCCGCGACGCTGGCGCCGACCTTGCTCGCAATCGGCTCGAGCACACCGAGTACGCGGGCGAGGCGGTCCGGCTCATTGCCCTCCCAGTCCTTTTGCGGGGCCAGGCGGATGCGGGCACCATTGGCGCCGCCGCGCTTGTCCGAGCCGCGGAAGGTGCGGGCGCTGTCCCAGGCCGTGGCGACCATGTCGGAGACGGAAAGATTACTGTCGGCGATCGCTTTTTTCGCGGCCTCGACATTCCAGCCCGTCGGACCGGTCGGGATCGGGTCCTGCCAGACCAGGTCGTCTTTCGGTACGTCAGGACCGAAATAATTGGCCCGGGGACCCATATCGCGGTGGGTCAGCTTGAACCAGGCGCGGGCGAAAGTGTCCTTGAACCAGGCCGGGTCGGCCATGAATTTCTCGCAGATGGCGCGATAGTCCGGGTCCATCTTCATGGCCATGTCGGCATCGGTCATGATCGGCATGCGGCGGATGGACGGATCGGTCGCATCGACCGGCATGTGCTCTTCCTTGATGTCGATCGGCTGCCACTGATTGGCACCGGCCGGGCTTTTCTTGAGTTCCCACTCATAGCCGAAGAGAAGCTCGAAATAGCCCATGTCGAATTTGGTCGGATTGGTCGTCCAGGCGCCTTCCAGGCCGGAGGTCACGGCATTGGCGGCCTTGCCATTCATATTCGGATTGAGCCAGCCAAAGCCCTGGTTTTCGATCTCGCCGCCTTCCGGCTCGGCGCCGAGGGCACCGGCATCGCCATTACCGTGCGCCTTGCCGACCGTGTGACCGCCACAGGTGAGCGCCGCGGTCTCCTCGTCATCCATGGCCATGCGGGCAAAGGTCTCGCGGACCTGGCCGGCGGTTTTGAGCGGGTCGGACTCGCCGTTCACGCCTTCCGGATTGACATAGATCAGGCCCATCTGCACGGCGGCGAGCGGGTTTTCCATCGTGTCCGGCTTGGCGACATCCTCATAACGCGTGTCGGACGGAGCCAGCCATTCCTGCTCGGCGCCCCAGTAGGTGTCGATTTCGGGATGCCAGATATCCTCGCGACCAAAGCCGAAACCATAGGTCTTCAGGCCCATGTCTTCATAGGCGATCGTGCCGGCGAGCAGGATGAGGTCGGCCCAGGAGATGGCATTGCCATACTTCTTCTTGAGCGGCCAAAGCAAGCGGCGCGCCTTGTCCAGATTGCCATTGTCCGGCCAGGAGTTGAGCGGGGCGAAGCGAATATTTCCGGCACCGCCGCCACCGCGACCATCGGCCAGGCGGTAGGAGCCCGCCGAGTGCCAGGCGAGACGGATCATCAGGCCGCCATAATGGCCGTAATCGGCCGGCCACCAGTCCTGGCTGTCCTTGAGAAGCGCCTTCATGTCGGCTTTGAGAGCCTCGACGTCCAGCTTCTTCAGCTCGGTGTGATAGTCGAAATCCGGGCCCATCGGATCCGGCTTGGTGTCATGCTGGTGAAGGATGTCGAGATTGAGCGCGCGCGGCCACCAGGCCATCACGGAGCTGCCCGTCCCGGTATTCCCGCCATGCATGACGGGGCAACCGCTCATACCCTTTGGATCATTGCCGTCCATGATCTTCCTCCTGGTTTCTGGTTCATTGTGCGTCTCCCGGTCGGGAAACCTCAACGTCACTATCTCAGATGGATGGCTATTGATCCAATCGATTTATTTATGGATAGGTATAGAGGCAGGCTTTATTGCGAGGCCCATTGTGAGCGCCCTGAAGCCCTCCCGTGATACGGGCCGGGGTGCTAGGCTCGCGCAAAGAGGTGGAGAACGCGATATGGCAAACGGGTTTTACGGGGCGAAGACGTTCTGGGTGACAGGTGCGTCATCCGGACTGGGACGGGCGATGGCGATCGGTCTGTCCCAGCGCGGCGCACGGGTCATCCTGTCCGGTCGCAATGAGGATGCCCTGGCGGAAACCCGCAGCCAGTTGGCCGGTGACAGCCATGTCCTGGCCTTCGAGACGACCGATTATGAGGCCTTGCCGGGCATCGTCGACGCCGCGCTCACCTGGTCAGGCCGCATCGACGGGCTGATCAACAATGCCGGCATCTCGCAACGCAGCCTCATCGTCGATACCGAGATGGCGGTCTATCGCCGCCTCATGGAGGTCGACTTCTTCGCGCCCGTCGCCCTGACCAAGCTGGTCCTGCCGCACATGATCGCCGCGGGTTCCGGCCATGTCTCGATTGTCAGCTCTCTGGCTGGCAAGATCGGCACCCCGGTCCGTTCGGGCTATTGCGCCGCGAAACATGCCTGCGTCGGTTTCTACGAGTCGATGCGGGCCGAGGTCGAGAAAGCCTATGGGATCAGCGTTTCGGTGATACTACCCGGATCGGTACAGACCGGCATCTCGCGCAATGCGCTCTCGGCCAGCGGTGCACCGCGCGGTGTGTCCGATGCCAATATCGACGGCGGGATGAAACCGGAGGCCGCCGCCGCGCTCATCCTGGACGGGATTGCGGCCGGCCAGAATGACATTGTCATCGCCGAAGGCATGGAGGCGGCGGCGCTGGGTCTGCGGACCCGCGACCCGGAACAGCTCTTCGCCATCCTGGCCGAACAGGGCCGGGAGCTCGCCACGTCGGCCGGTTCAGACAAACCGATCGAGCTGCGCCGGGTGAATGATGACGCGCCGGGGTGACGCCGAAATCGAGGAAACATCTGGTGCCGGCTGAGGGACTCGAACCCCCGACTCCTTGGTTACAAATCTTGTGCTCTACCAGGTGAGCCAAACCGCGAAAATCGGGGACATGTGCCGATATAGTCGAAGAATCGAAAATTCGGCCAGAGACCGGTAGGAGTCTTCAGTTTTCCGATTGGGAACAAATGGTATGTGTCCCTGTTTATTGCGTGCGGGGGCGCCCCCCGCGGTCTATCCGGCCTGGACGTTGCCTGCCATCAGCTGGATGGTGAAAAGCGAAAACGTCACAATGCCTATGAGCGTCATCGGCGTGACGATGAAGATGGCGAGTGCGCTCGACCAGCGCACGACAGCGGAATTTGCCGAACGCGTCCGGAAGTAGAGTTCCGCCATGGCAAGCGGGACGAGAAAGCTGCCCCAGATCCAGAACTGAAAAAAGGCGCCATCAAAGGGAACGCTGTACCCCAAGGTCTGCATGGTAACGAAATAGCCAAATCCGCCAATGCGCACAAACCACTGGGCATTGGCGACCAGAAACAGTCTGACGGCCCAGCGCTCGTGTTGTGCGACGCGCCGACGCATGGCCGCCGTGACGGTCATCGCGGCGAATGCGAGGATCAGCAATCCGTTCACACTGGTGCCGAACTCGTTGAAACTGTTGGGGGGGGAGCCGCGAAACCACGTCAGGTAATAGCCTGAGACGGTCAGGGCGACGATCAGAAGGAGAAAGGCGCGGCCGTTCCAGCGATGAAAGGTCCGAAACCGGTTTCGGACCATCGGGATCAGCTGGAGCCCGCCCATGAGGGCCAGCGCCGCGGCTCCGATCGCATGCACGCCGAAGGCGAGGGTTGCCTGCGGTCGGTCGGGGTGGACAGGCGGCTGTGACAGCACAACATTGACGTTCCATGCTGCGATATCACCAAGAATGGCGGGGAAGGCGTAGAACCCGATCAGATAGGCTGCAAATGCCACCTGACCAGCAATCGCGACAGCCAACCACAGGCCGGCTGCCATGTCTGTGACGGTTGCACCAGAATGCTTGCGGGGCTTGGATTCCTGCGCCACCGCGTCGACCATAACTGCCATGATTATTACTCACCACTAAACCTGCTAAAATTTATGGGGTCAGGTGACTCTCCTCCATGACCAGGCGTATTGATTCATGACCGCAGGTGACAAAACGCAACGCGCTGACTGGCAAGGAACCATCTCGTCCGCGCTCGCCTTGGCGTTTATAGACTACGCCTGTTCCAGGGGCGCGATGCGTGAGCGCCTTTTGGCGTTCGCCCAGCTTCCGGACAGCCATGAGGAACCCGCTGACCTGCGGGTTGCATTGCCCTGTTTCTTTGACCTGGTAAAAGCCGCCAAGGTTCAGACCGACGAGCCGGGACTCCCGATCCTTTTCGCGGCCCATGCGGACTTCTCGGAGGTCTCGATCGCCGGGCTGATTGCCAACGCATCGGAAACGATGATGGACGCCCTGATCCAGCTGAACCGCTATGCGAGACTGACGTTCGACTTGCCGTTCGCCGGCCCGACACCGCTGGTTTTCGAGCGCGGCGACGGGGCTGACTGGATCACGGATACGCGACACATATCCCAGCAGTTTCCGGAGCTGGTGGAAATCGCTTTCACTTACCTCATCACGGGGCCGAGGCGGTTTCTCCTGCGACCCCATGTCATCTGCGCAGAACTGACCGCTCCCAAGCCGGAGCATTCCGAGCTGATGGAGCGTGTGTGGGCGTGCCCGATACATTGGGGGTGCGCGACGAACAGGCTGCAGCTTTCAAGCTGGGTGGCCGAGCATCGGGTCCGGCTTCAACCAGCTTATGCGTTCGGAGTTCTGACGGCGCACGCCGACCAGCTGCTTGAGTATATGCGGGCGTCGAAGACCACGCGGGCCCGCTTGGAAGCCCTGATTTTGCCGCGACTGCACACGGGCACCGTCTCGATTGCGTGGGCAGCAGACCAGTTGGGTGAAACGCGGCAATCGATTTATCGGGCGTTGAAGGCAGAGGGTACGACCTTCGAGCGCGTTCTGGACGAGTTGCGCCATCGCCTCGCCCTGGAATACTTGCGTGGCCGAAAGGTTTCGATCGCCGAGACCGCCTATCTGCTGGGCTTCGCGGAGGCCAGCCCCTTCACAAGAGCTTTCAAACGCTGGACGGGCGTCACCCCATCCGCCTACCGGGACGCGGCTGACCGCTAGGGCTGTCATGCTGGCGATCCGGGAGACGAGGAAACCAACACCGTTTCCCAAGCCCCGCTCTCCGGGCAAAGGCCGCCTCCTCTGGGGCTCGATGTCTTTGGATCGTGCCGTCCCCCTTCGCCAAGGCTTCGGGCGACACCTTTTCGCCCGCTCGCATGCGGGCTCCCGGTGGCTTGCCACCCGAAACCCAGCTTTACGAACAAGCGGTGGGCGAAGGCCCCTGCCGGGGCGTTCTCCGTCCAAAATCGATTCACGGGATCGATTTTTCTGCCTGGGGCAGACTAACTGCGAATGGTGCCGGCTGAGGGACTCGAACCCCCGACCCCCTGATTACAAAATCTTTTCGGCCCATATCCCGCGTTGTCTCTCAAGCGCGCTATGGCGCCATTTATCTAACCAAATCAAGAATATCGATTGACTTGAACGACTCCGGTTGTCACCGTCCATACCCGGTGAAGCGCTTCCAAATGCTTCCAATATGCTTCCAAATCCGGTGACACCCCATGCCCAAGATCACGAAACGTTCCGTCGATGTTCTCGCGCCGAAGGCGTCGGACTATTTCTTCTGGGATACCCAAATGCCCGGCTTCGGCGTGCGGGTCTCACCGAAAGGGCGCAAGACCTACACGGTGCAATATCGAAAGGGCGGGCGCACCAAGCGGGTGAGCCTCGGCGTTCACGGCGCGATCACGCCGGACGAAGCGCGCGGGCTCGCACAGCAAACACTCGCCCAGGTCGCCCAGGGAAAAGACCCGGCGGGCGAGCGCGAACGCGACCGGCGCGCGCCGAACGTCAACGCTCTGTGTGACCGCTTCATAGACGAATATGTCGCCGCTCGCTGCAAGGCGACGACGCAGCGCGATTATCGCACGGCCTGCGCTAAATATGTCCGGCCCCATCTTGGCACCATGAAGGTGCAGGACGTGACCCGTTCTGACGTTGCCAATATTCACCACAGGCTTCGCGAAAAGCCCTATCAGGCGAACCGCGTGCTCGCGGTCGTATCAAAGATGTTCAACTTAGCTGAGGTGTGGGGGCTTCGGCCTGACGGCTCCAATCCAACCCGGCACGTCCAAAAATTCTCTGAAAAGCGGCGCGAGCGCTTCCTGTCGCCCGAAGAAATTCAAACGCTCTGGTCCACGCTTGATCTCAAAGTGGCGGAGGGCGACGTGACAGTCCATGTCGCCGGCGCCTTCAAGCTTCTCTTGCTGACGGGATGCCGCCTGTCGGAAATCCAGACCCTCAAATGGTCCTATGTGCGCGGCAATACGATCTGGCTACCCGATGCGAAGACCGGACCCCGGCGAGTGATGCTGAGCAAGTCTGCCAGCCAGGTCCTCGCCGATCTGCCGTGTGTCGAGGATAACCCATTCGTGGTGGTCGGCACGGTCGAGGGGCAATACGCCATCAACCTGCAAAAGCCCTGGCGCCGCATCCGCAAGGCTGCGGGCTTGGACGATGTGCGCATCCACGATCTTCGCCACACCTACGCCTCGCTTGCCGCCATGGCGGGCCACTCCCTACACATGATTGGGAATTTGCTTGGCCACACGCAAGCGCAAACGACGGCGCGCTATGCGCACCTGGCCGACGCGGTGACGCGAAATGCGGCGGATGAAGTGGATACGTTGATCGGTGGGTTTGTTTCCGAAGCCTCGACCTCGCATGGAACGGTCATTCCCCTTTCCAATGGGGGCGGAACGAATGTCTGAAAGCCAGGAAAGCGAATATCGACCTGCCCACCTGTTCGACCCAAAGCCCGCACAGACACTTTCGGACGCAGAAGCGGCAAGTCTGGCCAGCGAGTTCGAGATACCGGATTGGAAAAAATTTCAATTCCAGTTTGGAGAGTGGGCTCGTGCATATCGAAATGGAAAGGCTTGGCGCGATGATCGTTTGTCGCCAGCCAAAGTGCGCGCCCAACTTAGGGGGCTTACAAACCACGCGAAGAAGCTAGGAGAAACGCTAGCAAGTTTGGACGGAACAACATTGAGAGTGCTGAGCAACGTTGAAGAGAGCCAACATTCCGACCCGGAAGCGCTCGACAGCCTGTCCGTGTTACGTCGAGCCGGATTCATAAATATGTCTGGCGCACCGACGTTGGAGGCTGCAGACCTCGAGGCCATTCTTTCAGCGGTGCACTTCTTAGCGGCGAACGCGGAAGTGAAGGCCGACGCGATTGACGCGGCGATGAAAAAGCACAACTCCAAGACACCGCCTCGGGACTACCAATCGCAGCCGGCGCTACGAACTCTTGTGATCAACATTCGGTGCTTCTGGTGCGAGGTGCACGGAAAGTACTCACGGCACTTTGATAACCACGATCCAGTCACCGAAAAATCTGGCATAGTCCCGCTCAATCAGGCGTCGAAATTCACTGTCGAATGCGTTGGGCTGATCAACCCCGATATCGGTATCGCATCGATAAATAGGGCGATGCAGGATTGCATCGAAGCCTATGGAGCAACCCGCCGCCCGGGTGAGAAATAGATTCTCGAAAAGAGAAATCGGCCTCTCAGTGCGTCCTCTCCGCTCTGCTGCCACTGTCTTCCGTGTCGAAGCGCATAGGGCGCTTTCTACAGAACACGGAGGCTCAAGATGGGCACCAAAACTTCCCAACGATGAACAGCGGCTCCTGTCGGAGGGCCAAGCGGCGCGGCATCTCGCCGTTTCCCCGCGCACGCTTCGCAATTGGCGCACCCGTGGTGGTGGTCCGAAGTTCGTGAAAGTCTCGGCGCGCTGCATCCGCTACCGCGTCAAAGATATCGCCGAATGGACCAACAGTCGTACTCGGCGCTCAACCTCTGACCTCGGCATTCTCCGCTAGCGAGTTTTTGCCCTGGCGGGGCTGACCCCACCGTCAGGGATTTTTGGAGAGCCAAGCTCCCCGAAAAGGGGCCGGGACTTGTCCCGGCCCCGCGCGGGAGAGGTGCGCGAGCTCTCCAAAAACAAAAAGGGGTCTCGGCGCGAAGCGCGCTGATGTCTGAAACCTTGAACAGAAGGAGCGCTATATGTCGAAGATCGGCACGCTCAAACCATACGGACCCGGTGATTTCTGGTCCGACCTTCGCGGCACGATCCGCACGCTTGGCCTTAAGGCTGAGATCCGGATCGCTGCTGTGTCCAACCCGTCCCCGAACCCGGACGCCCCGACGCACAGCGTGTTCGTGCGCGATCCGGACGGCGACATGATGGAGCTGGGCAGCGCGTGGAAGAAGTCCATCACGCGCGGCATGAGTGCCGGCGAGGAATTCCTCTCGGTCACAATTGATGATCCCAGCTTCCCGCATCCGCTCAACTTTGCCGTCTTCCGCGATGGTGAAGAAGCGAACGCGACCTGGCGCCGCCGCCAGGAACAGTCGGCCTGACGCCCGAATTTCCAGAGGGGGGTCTCTGTATCACCCCCCTCTGGAAATACAGACCGCCTATGACCTCTCCTATCCTCCTACACGCCGGTTTTGATGGGCTCGACATGGCTTACCGTGTCACCCTGCCGACAGAACTTCACGCGGCGCTCCTGCGGGCGCGGGCGGAGGCTGTCGAGGCGCGGCGGGCCGTGCCGCTCTCCTATGGCGGCCATACGTTCCTCGTGAACGGTCATGGCGGGGCTGGCGGCTATGCCTTCTCGGTCGATACTGGCGTCATGGGCGCGAATTGGTGGTTCAAGGAGCCGGGCACCCGCGACCCCTGGGGCGCGCGTGTTTCGTCCCGGGCGCTCCCCCTCGCGACAAAGGGGATTGAAGCGGTGAAGGCAGAGCTCGATAGATTTCTAGACGATCTAGGGATGACATTCAGTGTGATCGATTGCCGTCTTTCGCGCGTTGACTATGCAATGGACTATTTGTTGCCCGGCTTTGCAATTCTTTCCGAGCAATTTGTAACCCACTCAAAACGTTCGAAATCTACTGATGGAACAATCGCCGCAGATTATCGCGGCGATACCATCAATGGTATCCGAATTGGGAAGATGCCGAACGCTCAGGTTGCTGTTTACGATAAACGTCGCGAAGTGCTCGATAAAGGAAAACACTATTGGTGGGAGATTTGGCGGGAAAGAGGGGATATCGCGGGAATTAGCCTCTCAAAGAAATCGCCGGTATGGCGCTTTGAATTCCGTGCGGGGAGAAACCTGCTTGAAAAGGTCTATCGGCGGAAAACATGGGAGGCGTTCGCCGCTAATCCGAGCTTGGCGTTTGAAAGGATCGCCCAGGAAACCCGCCTCACGCAGCCGCGCATGGACACAAACCGGGCGCGCTGGTCTTCCGCCGACGTTTGGCGCGCATGTCAGGCCCAGCTTGCGAAGATCGAGTTTGGCGCGAGAGCCGACATTGATGTCGAGGCTATCAAACAAGCGCTATTTACCGAGTACCTCGACACAATTGGCAAGCAGACGGTCGGACTCATTGTTTCGCAAATGGCCGCCTACGGGCTTGCTGCAGAAGACCTGCCTCGATTGATGGAGCAGGTGGGATTGGATGTTGAAGCCAAGCTCGAAGATCAACCGCTTTCCGCGAACGCATATGTCGATGGTCGCGCGGTGGCGGTGGCGGCGAAGTATGGGCGGTGAATATCGCCGGCGCATTTACGGCTCTTACAAACAGAGCCCTTGAAAGCATGGCACCGCGCTCGATGATTTGGGGTACGATCAGTTCCCATATGTCGAGCATTGGTGCGGAGGCGCGAGCCTGGTTGCTGTGAGGTTTAGCTTCCACTAAGCATCTCAGCCAGCTTCGCGCGAGCGTGTTTGCAGATCTAAATGGCTCGGCGGTTCCAAGGGCTCCTACCCTCTGAGTTATCCCGAACGAAGTCTGCGGCGGCATTGTCATGCTCTTGCGCGGTAAGGACGATGGTCTCTCGATAAGCACACAGATCGCGGATTTTCACATACTGGGTGTCCCTTCCACGGTGTGCGATGTCGCCTCGTGCTTTGACGAAGTCGTTGATGGCATCCTTGCCACATGACCAGTTAGAGGCGCAGTCCTCCCACCCGAGCAACTCGCTATATAGCTTTTCCACAGGCCCGGCTTTCGGAGTGTTCAGCCCGCCAAAGCACTGATCCACGTAGGACAGGTAAACGAGTTCCCATCCGTCTCCCGCGAGCTCTAGGGGCTTCAGGATGTGCTTACTTTTGCTCACATGCTCGGCGATTGTTTTCTGAACCTTTAGCGGCAGGTCACCGGGCGAGAGTGCCCGATCTGCGAGATAGCGCGCTACCTCCTGACCAAGTTCTTCAACGTACAACTCCCAAGCGGCGCAGAGCATCAGCACTCCGTTTCGGGTGATATGCCCAAGCCCTCGCCTTCCGTCGCCGTCGTGGTGGAGCATCGCGTGGGTGTCGATTATGTGATCTACCTCTACTAGGCAATAGCTCTCGAATTTAAGCAGCGCGCTAGATGGCATTGGCCAGTTCCTCGAACATCAAAGCAAGATCGTCTGCAGCTTCTGCGGCGAGGGCTGCATTGATCAGGATCGCTAGCTCCGGCGTTGTGAACGGGGGCTTGCCTGACACTTCAGTCGAGTAGCCGCGGGACTCCAGAGCTTCAAGCCAGAGGTCAAGAGGGCCGTGGTCATTGCATTGAAACAGCTTCTTCCCTAGCCATCCTGAACGAGAGCGCTTCACCAGTAAGCCGGTGAGTATCTCCTGACGTTTCGTCAGACTGATGAAGCAGGGCTCGCCGCTCCTCAGACGGACGTTTGCGAAGCAGAATCCCGCATCATCGCGGTAGCTGACACGTTCGCTCATTTGTCCGTCCTTTCCGAAAAGCGAGTGAAGGCGAGATCCCACTGAGCCGATTGTTGGTCGTCTTGGGAATCGGGGCGGTCTTCGGTCATAAGCGGTAGTTCAGCGTGCGGTTAAATTCGGTAACTGGTCTCTGATAGCATCCGCTACATTAGGCACCGAATTGTTGCGGAGGATGCGCGTTAGCCAGCCTTCAAAGTCAGATCGTTTAGAGGCCTTTAGATGTTTAGCAGCGATAGCCAACATGTGCTTGTTATCGTAACAAGAAAGTAACAATTCTATGTCGCGACTAGCAACCGCGTTATCAACTAATTCTCTATATTTATTGACAATCGAATCGACGTCGATGGATGCGACTTTATCGTTGAATTCCTTGGAAAGGCCTTCGGCAGACGTCGCATTTGACAGGCTTATTTTTTTGACTTCACCATCAATCCGTCGGCGACAGTTCCGGACCGCGACCTCATCTCTCGCTTCATACGGCTCGATCAACGCGAACACTTCGTTGCGCATTTCATCGAGAAGCTCTGCCGTTTGATCACGTTGATGCCCATCAGCAATCGCGATAGCTTCACTCACACTCGGAAGCAGAAATATGTTTTCTATCTCCGATACGGGCAAGCTAGCCACACCAAGCGCTTCAAGGCGGGCATTTTGTTCTTTAGTACGGCCATCAGCATCAACGATCCCTCCGCATGTGATCCTCGTGAGGGAGGCGTTGGCTCGCATTGTAACGACTGAGTGAATTACCTGCTCAGAGGATCCTCGCGGAATTATAGTCCAATCAGGATAAGCGCAGCGATACACTGCCAAGTCCAGACTGCTTCTGCCTCCCTCGACAAAGAGGACCGGCCGACGACTGCCTAGAATTAGCGTAACCAGCTCTTCATCAAATCCTTCAGCTTCCGGAACCTCGTCAATACGCCAACCTCGTGCCGGCTCAAAACTTCGAATTACGAGCTTTTGTGCCGCTCGGGTTGCCGCGAACTCTAAGTCATGGGTGATAAAGATGTAGGCGCAATCGGGCCTCGCTGCCTCCAGCTCATCCCACAGTTTTGCTATTATTGAACGATGAACATGTAGCTCAGGCTCATCGACAATCAGCAGCGAGCTGTCTGCCGCTACAAGCGCTTGCCCAATCATATAGAAGATTGCGCGCTCGCCGTCGCTCATTTCGGAGGCGCTATACATGTTGCCCGACCCGACGATTGAAGCGCGGATGTCATCTCCGGTGATGTGAAGCCGCCGATGGGGTAGTAATCTGTCCCAAATCTCCACCAGTCTTTCGAACTTCGTTGGGTTAGCCGGGCTAAGATCTCCTGAGCGGACACGCGTGTGAGTTTCTAGCGACTTGTTTGACTGCTCTGCGAACAATGCCTGGACTAGGTAATCGTAGTCACTCAACAAGTGCGTCGCGGCGTTGTTTCCCCATCGATGGGGAGTCCGATGTCCAAGCCCCGATCTCTCTTGCGCTTTTCCGGTACGCACACCCATTATTGCCCTTTGTTCGCTGATCTTCGCGACATCAGGATTGAGACTAAGCGCGCGATGGGCAGATATCCGGTGAGCAATTGCCCCAACTGTGTCTTCGATATGGACAGCGAGGCGCGTTTTGCCGCCGCCGTTCGCGCCCACGAATATCATCGACTCACCAACGTTGACCGATAGATTTACGGCAGTCTCGGGACCGGGAATATTGAATTCAAAGCTCATCGCGTACTCTTATGGAGAAATGCACAATGACACTTTTGGTTGAAAGTGTAGCGATACGTCAACCTTCGGCGATATTCAGCACATTTGCGCATCCGCTTCTTCGCTAAAGTGGACGACGGGGCTCGAGAATTCGTACTTTCGCTGCTTCCAATATGCTTCCAAATCGAAATCTCGCGAAAGCCCTAGAGGCGACGTCGTCTCAATATTTTGATTTTAATGTAAAATCTGGTGCCGGCTGAGGGACTCGAACCCCCGACCCCCTGATTACAAATCAGGTGCTCTACCAGCTGAGCTAAGCCGGCATCCAGAAACGGTCTGATACGCGCGCGCGGCGGGCGCGACAAGTGTTTGCTGCAATTGCGCCCGCCTCAATGTCGGTTGGGCTGGTCAGTCCTTGACCGCGACCTTGTCCAGGGCGGTCAGGATGAGGGCCATGACGATGAAGCCAACCAGGTTGTGTGACGCGTCCAGTACCAGAAGCATGACGGGCTGCAGGGCATAGACGATGTCATAGGCCATGGTCGTGACCACAAAGCCGGCCCACAGGAAGAGCGCCCATTTGACCGCACTGGCCATGCCGTGCGCCTTGAGCGCTTTCAGCGCATAACCGAGGAAGCCGGCGAACACGATCGACAGCACAAAGCCGGCTGCCATGGCCGGTCCGGCTGCAGCCTCGGCCTCCGCCATATGGGCATCAGTGAAGCCCCAAAGGCCGATCCACAACTCGGCGAAAAGCACGCCGTAGAAAACAAACCCAACCATCCACAAGGCAAATCCGGCCACCAGGACGGCAAGCGGATTCAATCCGAAAATTCGCGGCATTTCCTGTTTCCTCCCCCATGCAGGGCTTGTATGTCTCGCCCTGCGAGGCGATGTCCCCGGGACTCGCCTTTCACGCGAAGACTTTACTCCGAAATCCGCGCAAGAGAAGAATTCCGATTATGGCCCGTATACTGATCACAAGCGCTCTGCCCTACATCAATGGCGTCAAGCATTTGGGAAATCTCGCCGGGTCGATGTTGCCGGCGGATGTCTATGCACGGTTTCAGCGCCTGCGCGGTCATGACGTCCTCTATATCTGCGCCACGGATGAGCACGGCACGCCGGCCGAACTGGCTGCCGATGCCGCCGGGATGGATGTGCGCGCCTATTGCGACGAGCAGCACGATATTCAAAAGCGCGCCGGTGACGGTTTCTCGCTGAGCTATGATTATTTCGGCCGCACCTCGAATGCGCCAAGCATCCGCCTGACCCAGCATTTCGCGGATGTTCTCGAGCAGAAGGGGCTGATCGTCGAGCGCGTCGAGGAGCAGGTCTTCTCGATCGATGATGATCGCTTCCTGCCGGACCGCTATGTCGAGGGGACCTGCCCCCATTGCGGTTTCGAACGCGCTCGCGGGGATCAGTGCGACAGCTGCGGCCGCCTGCTCGAGCCGACCGATCTGAAAGCGCCCTATTCCAAGATCTCCGGTTCGAAGAATCTGGAAGTGCGCGAGACCAAGCATCTCCATCTTGTCCAAACGAAGATGGAAAGCCGGATCCGCGACTGGGTCGATGCGGCGACCGAATGGCCAAGCCTGGCCAAGTCGATTGCTTACAAATGGCTCGATGAGGGGCTGCGCGACCGCTCGATCACGCGCGATCTGAAATGGGGTGTGCCGGTGGCCCATGAGGGCACGCCCCGTCCCGGCTTCGAGACCAAGGTCTTCTATGTCTGGTTCGATGCGCCGATCGGCTATATCGGCGCCACCGCGGAATGGGCCGAGGCCGGCAATGGTGATTGGGAAAGCTGGTGGCGTACCGACAAGGGCGCCGAGGACGTCACCTATGTCCAGTTCATGGGCAAGGATAATGTCGCCTTCCACACCGTCTCTTTCCCGGCCACCATCCTGGGCTCGGAAGAACCGTGGAAGACGGTCGACAAGCTGAAGGCCTTCAACTGGCTGACCTGGTATGGCGGCAAGTTCTCGACGTCCGAAAAGCGCGGCGTCTTCATGGACCAGGCGCTGGACATTCTGCCCGGTGACTACTGGCGCTGGTATCTCACCGCAAATGCGCCTGAAGGCTCGGATGCCGCTTTCACCTGGGAACATTTCCAGGGGCTGATCAATTCCGACCTGGCCAATGTGCTGGGCAATTTCGTGAACCGGATCACCAAATACACCGCGTCCAAGTTTGACGGCCAGGTGCCGTCGACCGGTGAGACGGGCGAAGCCGAGGCCTGGATCACTCAGGAGCTGGAAACGCGCCTGCCGGCTGTCGTGGCCAATATGGAAGCGATGGAATTCCGCAAGGCAGCGTCGGAAGTGCGCGCCATCTGGGCGGCGGGCAATGAGTATCTCACCAAGGCCGAGCCCTGGGTGAAGTACAAGAGTGATGTCGATGCCGCCGCTGTCGGCGTGCGCACCGGTCTCAATCTCGTCGCCCTGTTCGGCATTCTCGCCCAGCCCTTCATTCCCGAGGCGGCGAAAAAGATCCTTGATGCGGTCGGCGTGCCGGAAGACCGGCGCAGCTGGAATTTCGACGGGCCGGCTGCGGACCTGCTCGACGCCCTGCCGCACGGTCTCGCCATCACGCCTCCGGATGTGCTCTTCGCCAAGATCGAGGATGCGCAGCTGGCGGAATGGTCGGAGCGTTTTGGCGGGGCGCCGATCGAGTAAAGCGCTTCACCTCGCTCACGCGCTTGGTTCCAAGCGCAATAAGGCATTGATCTCTTGCAGGGAATTCGCCTCGTGACGAAGAGTTCGTCAAGGCGCATGCCCGCTTCGCGGCACCGTTAGGTGGCCTTGACGAACTCTTCGTCACGAGGCCCACTGGCTGACAAGTACTCAATGGGGGGATGGGCGCAGGCGCGCCCGTCGTTGACGCAATGAAATCTGCCATCCTCGCGCTGCTGGGCGCGACCTGTCTCTCTGGGCCGGCGCTCGCCCAGTCCGACCCGGACTGGCGCCCGGTCGATCCGGACGACCTCTTTTTGATCGAGGTCGAGGACGGAATGATCGCCATTGAACTGGCGGACTGGATTGCGCCCAACCATGCCGACCGCATGCGACAGGCCGCGTCTGACGGCTTCCTTGACGGCCGCAGCTTCTACCGCGTGATCGACGGCTTTGTCGCCCAGGGCGGGCGCGGGGAGGAGGCTGACTCGATCGAGTTGCCGCAATACCCCACGCTGGTCGGTGAGTTTACCGTGGCGACGGACAGCGTGACTTTCACGCCGATGATCGATCATGATCTCTACGCGGCGACGGTCGGCCATGTTGCCGGTTTCCCGGCGGCCATGAATGAGGCAGGGAGCGAGGTCTGGCCGATCCATTGTCCCGGCACCGTCGCCATGGCACGTGACAATGATCCTGACAGCGGTGATGTGGAGTTCTACATCGTCATCGGGCACGGCCCGCGTCACCTCGACCGCATCATGTCCGTCTTCGGGCGGGTGATTGACGGTATGGAGCATGTCCAGGCCCTGCAGCGTGGTGACCCGTCGCTGAATTCTGGCGTGATCGCCGATCCTGAGGCCCGTGACACCATTCTGTCAGCCCGCATGGCCTCGGCCCTTCCCGAAGCGGAGCGACCGGCCTATGAGGTGATGCGCACGGACTCGGAGGCCTTCAATGCGGCCAAGGCAGCCCGCCGCAACCGCACACACGACTTCTTTTTCGAAACCCCGCCACCGGTAATCGAGGCCTGTCACATGCCCGGTCCGGTGCGCCTCGCCGAATAATTGCCCGATGACCGAGACTCCCACAGACTACGCCCCGCTCGACATTGTCGGCATCGCCATGGATTGCGAGGGGTTGGAGGCCCTGACGGCGCCGCTGGAATTTGCCGCCGCGTCGAATGATCCATGGATGGTCAATGCCGGCATTCTGGCAATCGGTCATGCCGCGCGTCGGTTCAAGGCTTATCCCGGTGGGTTGAAAGACGCCCTGTGGGCGCGCATCCACGATTTCCCGCAGGCGGAACAATTGCGCCCGGCCTGTCTCGCCGCCCAGGATGATATACGGCACTTCAAGGCCAAGCCGGTCTAGGGCTGTCCGGGCTGCGCTTGCTCAGCCCCAGTCGCGTCGGCTCATCCAGATGATGGCCAACATGAAGACAATCAGTCCGCCTATACCGCCCATCATCACGGCCAGATCGCCGCGTCCGCCTTCACTCGCCAGCACATTCACCGGCATCAACCAGGGAAAATAGAGCCCCTGCTCGGCGCTGGTGGCGGCGACGGCGACGAAGGTGCCACCAATCCCGATCGAGACCGGGGCCGCGAAGCTGCGAAAGCGCATGGCCAGCGTCCACTGGATCGCCATGACCAGCAGGCCGGCGATGAACATCTTGCCGTAGAGGCGGAAGGCGAGGCCCGCGTCGAATTGGCCGGCTATTTCGAGATCCTCGCCGAGTTGCAGGCCGACATGCACGCTGGCCCAGCCGGCGAAAGCGACAGCCAAGCTGACAATCGCCATCAGGCCGAGGGTGACGAGGACCTTGGCCCCGAAGACCTGCCAGCGCGGGACGGGCAGGGCGAGGGTGTGAGACCAGGTATTCGGTCCATGCTCCAGCTGGGCGATGAGGGCGGTGACCCCGATCACGCTCATCGGCAGGAGGAAGAAAGCCCAGATGGCGGAGCCGGCCATGGTCTGCATGGTCCATTCTTCCGGCCCATTGCCGCTGGCGACGATGAGCACGCCCAGGGCGAAGACCATGACCGGCGGGGTGGCGGCGACCAGGAGGACCAGGGAACGGCGCAGCTTCAGGGCTTCGGCGATCAGCGCGTTGGTCATGCGGCGTCCTCCGGCTGGGCGGTAAGGGTCATGAATGTGGTTTCCAGATCTGCGCGCTCGAGGCGCAGCTCACTGACCGCGCATCCGGCCGCGTGCAGGGCGGCATTGAGCGCGGCGGCGCGCTCGGGGGTGAGGGCGTCTGCATCGGCGAGGGTGAAGCGGTCGTCTTCGCGGATCGCATTGGCAAAGCCGGCTTCGGCGATCACAGCCGCTGCGGTGTCGGCGGGGCTCGCCTCGACGATCAGGCGCGGCGTCTGCTGGCGCGAGAGTTCGTCCAGCGATCCGTCGAACAGGACGCGGCCGTGTTGGAGCAGGCCGACATGGGTGGCGATCTGCTCGACTTCCGAAAGGAGATGGCTGGACATGAAAATCGTGGCGCCGGTCCGCGTCGGCAGATCGCGGATCAGGGCGCGCATGTCGCGAATTCCCGCCGGGTCGAGCCCGTTGGTCGGCTCGTCGAGGATGAGCAGGCGCGGCTCGGCCAGCAGGGCGCGGGCCAGGCCCATACGCTGTTTCATGCCGAGTGAGTAATGCCCCACGCGTCGCTTGGCGGCGTCGCGCATGTCGACCAGTTCCAGCGCCTTGTCGATCTGGGCCGGTCTGGCGCCGATCAGGCGCCGGGTCACATCGAGGTTTTCGCGGCCGGTGAGATTGGGGAAAAGGGCCGGTGTCTCGATCACCGCGCCAACGCTGGCCAGGGCCTGGCGGCGATTGCGCTTGAGGTCATGCCCGCCAATTTCCACTCGGCCGGATTGCGGCGTGAGCAGACCCATGGCGCAGCGGATCGCGGTGGTCTTGCCGGCGCCATTGGGACCGAGGAAGCCGTAGATGGCGCCCGGTGGAATGGCGAGATCGACGCTGTCGAGCGCGGTCAGCTTGCCATAGCGCAGGGTCACACCCTGCAGGGAGAGAACGGTTTCGGTCATGCGCTCAGTAGGCGGCAGGCCTGTGCAGTCTGGCAAGCCGGTGAGGCTGTGAGCCGGGCGGGATTGTGGAAATCCCGGTCCCTCCCGGCCTGGACGCTGCCGTGACCGTTGACCTTTGCCTGCGAGCTGGGTCGAATGGCGCCAGCTCATCGAGGGGAATTGATCATGAAACGCCATCTGATGTCGGCCGTCGCGGCCTTCACGCTTGCTCTGGCTGCCCAGCCAACCGCGTTCGCGCTGCAGGAGGCGGCAGAGGCGGACGCGCTTCGCACCGCAATCACCGCGGATTACGACGGGCACCTGGAAGACCTCTACCAGCACTTCCACGCCCATCCGGAGCTCTCCCATCAGGAAGTCGAGACCGCGGCCCGCTTGGCAGCGGAGCTGGCGGTGCTCGGCTTTGACGTGACCGAAGGCGTCGGCGGGACCGGTATCGTCGCCGTGATGGAAAATGGCGAGGGGCCGACCCTGATGCTGCGTGCCGATATGGATGGCCTGCCGGTCCCCGAACAGACCGGCCTGTCCTATGCCTCGACCGATACCGATGTCGATCATCGAGGCGTCGAGAATCCGGTCATGCATGCCTGCGCCCACGATACCCACATGACGGCTCTGGTCGGTGCGGCCCGCCAGCTGGTCGAGCGCACGGATGAATGGTCCGGCACGCTGGTCCTGATCGGTCAGCCGGCCGAAGAGCTGGGCGAAGGCGCCGTGGCGATGATCGAGGACGGCCTCTTCGAGCGTTTCCCGCTGCCGGACTTCAACGTCTCATTCCATACCTTCTCGGCCATTCCGACCGGCACTATTACCTATGTGCCCGGCTATGCGATGGCCAATGTCGACTCGGTCGACATCTATGTGCAGGGGCGCGGCGGACATGGCGCCTACCCGCACACTACCAAGGACCCGATCTATCTTGCTTCGCAGATCGTGGTGTCGCTGCAATCCCTGGTCTCGCGGGAAGTTTCACCGCTCGAGCCGGCGGTAGTGACGGTCGGTGCCTTCAATGCCGGCACCAAGCACAACATCATCTCTGACAATGCGCATCTGCAGGTGACGGTGCGCTCCTATACCGATGAAGTGCGTGAACAACTCCTCACCGGCATCCAGCGGATCGCTGCCAACCAGGCCGCCTCTTATGGTCTGACGCCGGAAGAGTATCCGCGTGTCGAGATCGAGGAGACCTATACGCCGGCGCTGTACAATAATCCCGAGCTGGCGGCCCGCGCCGTCGATGCCATGCGCGCCCGGTTCGGCGCCGACAATGTGGTTGAGGCCTCCCCGGTCATGGGCGGGGAGGACTACTCGCAATACCACCGCACCGAGCACAATATCCCGACCTTCATGTTCTGGGTCGGCGGGACGACCCAGGAAACCCTGGATGACTATACCGCGCGCGGCCTGGTGCCGCCGTCCAACCACTCGCCCTTCTTCGCGCCGGATGATCCGCGCGGCTCGATCACCCAGGCGACCGAGGCGATGACGGCCGTGGCGCTGGATATCCTGGCTCCGGCCGCAGAATAGGCTGGCTGGCGGCGCGGCCCGGGTCGCGCCGCCTATCCCTTCGCCCGCCGCCGCTTGCGCTGCGCGCGTTTCAGGTGCGGCTCGAAGAACAGCCAGATGCCCGAGCCCCAGAGGACGAGCAGGATCACGCCGACGGGCAGGAAGACGAAGGTCTTCACCCAGTCGGCGAAGAAGGAACCGTCATGGATCTGCTCGATCAGGTCCGAGCGGCGATACTCGACCGACAGCACGTCAAGCGTCACCAGATCAATCTGGGCCTCCCAGCGATTGGGTGCGATGAATTTGGCAATGCCGCGATCGGACTGGATGTCGATACGGTCAAACTCCGTCCATGCGGCGTTCAGCTCGGGGATTGATGCGGCGACGGCATAGAGCTGGGCCAGCGAGGTCTCCGGCGCCTCGGCGGACGCGTGGGCGCTGCGCTGGGAGGGCGGCTGAATCCAGTCGATATCCTTTTTCAGCATCAGGAATATGCCGGCGATGATCATCACCCCCAGGGGCAGCATGATGACCGGTGAGGACCAGTGATGGATGTCGCGAAGAAGCTTGCCGATTTTCATGGCAAGCATGGTCTATATGCCCGCGTTTCAGTCAAGGTGCGGGGGGATTGTTCCTGCTTCGGGTCGCATATCGCTTTTCTTTTCAATGACGCCTGATACCGTCATGGCAATCATCAGGGAGGGAATGATGCGGGGAATGATCTGTGCGGTCCTGTTGTGCGCCTTGCCGCAGGCGGCGTGTGCCCAGGCAGAGGATGAGACCGAAGCGGGCGCGCTTTCGTCCGGGAATTTTTCCGGTCTCGAATTCCGCAGTATCGGCCCGGCCTTCATGTCCGGCCGGATCAGTGACATCGAGATCCTCGAGGATTCCCCGGCGAGCTGGATTGTCGGCGTCGGCTCGGGCGGGGTCTGGCGCACGGACAATGCCGGAACGACCTGGGAGCCGATCTTCGACGGCCAGGGCGTCTATTCGATCGGCGCTGTGACCGTTGACCCGCAAAACCCGCACACGATCTGGGTCGGTACCGGCGAGAATCATGGCGGCCGCCATGTCGGCTACGGTAATGGCATCCATCGCTCTCGCGATGGCGGTCAGACCTGGGACCATCTCGGTCTGGAAAATTCCGAACACATCTCCGAAATCCTGATCCACCCCGAGGATTCCGACACCATCTGGGTCGCGGCGCAGGGACCGCTCTGGTCCTCCGGCGGTGAGCGCGGCCTCTTCAAATCGACCGATGGTGGCCAGACCTGGTCCCAGGTTCTGTCAGCGGGTGAGTGGACCGGCGTGACCGATGTGGTCATGGACCCGCGCAATCCGGATCGGATGGTTGCCGCAACCTGGCAGCGCCACCGTACTGTGGCCGCCTATATGGGCGCCGGCCCGGAAAGCGGTTTGCACGTCTCCGAGGATGGCGGTGACACCTGGCGCGAGGTCACGGTTGGCCTGCCCGACGGCAATATGGGCAAGATCGGTCTGGCCATCTCGCCGCAGAACCCGGACGTGCTCTACGCTGCCATCGAGCAGGATCGCCGCAGCGGCGGCATCTACCGCTCGGCCGATCGCGGCGAGAGCTGGACGCGCATGTCCGATACTGTCTCGGGCGGTACCGGGCCGCACTATTATCAGGAGCTCTACGCCCACCCGCACCATTTCGATCGTATTATTCTGGTGTCGAACACGACCCAGATTTCCAGCGATGGGGGCGCCACTTTCCGCGGCTTGAATAATGAAAACAAGCATGTCGACGACCACGCCATCGCCTTCCATCCGACGGCGGAAGACTACATGCTGGTGGGCTCCGATGGCGGACTCTACGAGACTCATGACGGGGATGCCACCTGGCGCTTCATCTCCAATTTGCCGATCACCCAGTTCTACGATATCGCCCTGGACGACGCCGAGCCCTTCTACAATGTCTATGGCGGAACCCAGGACAACAGCTCCCAGATGGGGCCATCGCGCACCGATAGCCGCCACGGCATCCGCAATTCCGACTGGGTGGTGACCCTGTTCGCCGACGGTCATGAGCCGGACGTGGAACCGGGAAATCCGGACATTGCCTATTCCAGCTGGCAGCAGGGCAATCTGGTTCGCTTGGACCGCACCACCGGGGAAATCGTCTACATACGTGCCCAGCCGCAACCGGGCGAGCCGGCCGAACGCTTTAACTGGGACGCCCCGCTCGTCGTCTCCTCGCACGAGCCGACGCGGGTCTATCATGCCTCCCAGCGGGTCTGGCGCTCCGATGACCGCGGCGACAACTGGACGGCGCTCTCCGGGGATTTGACCCGCGATGAGGACCGCATGCGCCTGCCCATCATGGGCCGGCAATGGTCCTGGGAAGCCGGCTGGGACGTCTATGCCATGTCCAACTACAACACGATCAGCGCATTGGCTGAATCGCCGGTCGACGAGGACGTGCTGTATGCCGGAACGGATGATGGCCTGATCCAGATCACCACGGATGGCGGCGAGACCTGGACCCGCACCGAGGCGCGGTCCCTGCGTGGCGTGCCGGACCGGGCCTACATCAATGATTTCGAGCCGTCCCGCTTTGATGCCAACACCGTCTACATGGCGCTCGATGATCACAAGAATGGTGATTTCCGCCCCTATCTCCTGCGCTCGGACAATCAGGGCCGCAGCTGGCGGATGATCACGGATGGCCTGCCGGAGAACGGTCCGGTCTGGCGCATCGTGCAGGATTTCGAGAATCCGGACCTTCTGTTTGCCGGCACGGATTTCGGTGTCTTCTTCACCCTCGACGGTGGCGAGCGCTGGACCCAGATGACCGCCGGCCTGCCGCCAATCCCCGCGCGTGACGTGCTGATTCACCAGCGCGAAGGCGATCTGGTGGTCGGCACGTTCGGCCGGTCCATCTATGTGCTGGACGACATCACGCCGCTGCGCGAGGCCTCGGTCGAAATGCTGGAGGGCGAAACGCGCCTCTTCCCGGTACGCCGAGCCTGGTGGTATTTCGAACAACACGAGCTGGGTTTCGGCTTCAGGGCCTCCCAGGGCGATGGCTATTTCCAGGCGGAGAACCCGCCTTTCGGTGCCGTGATCACCTATTATCTCCATGAGGACTTGCAGACCTCAGCCGAGGCGCGCCAGGCGGCCGAGCGTGAAGCTGTGGAAGCCGGCGAAGACACGCCATTCCCCGGATTTGACGTGGTCGAGGCGGAGCGCCGCGAGGCGCCGCCGCGCATGTGGCTGGTGATCCGTGACAGTGAGGGGGAGGTGGTGCGCCGCCTGTCCGGGCCCGTCACATCGGGCTTCCACCGCGTCGCCTGGGACCTCACCTATCCCAGTACGAATGCAGTGACGGAACCGGATACTGAAGACAGCGAAACCTCCGGCTTTCTGGTTGCGCCGGGCCTTTATTCGGTCGAGCTGGTGCGTCAGCATAATGGCGAGACCACCACGATCGGTGACCGCCAGGAGATTCGCGTCGAGCGCCTCACCGAGGGCGCGCTACCGGGTGCTCCGACCGATGAGGTCGTTGCTTTCTGGGAGCGCCTTGGGGCGATGCAGCGGCAGGTCTCCGCTGCCGATGCGGCGATTGACCAGGCACAGGCGCGCCTCGCCCGTCTGCAATCGGCCCTGTACCGGACCCGCACGGCGCCGGGCGTTCTGGACGCGCGCTACGAGACCCTTCGCCAGGAACTCTTCGCCATCGAGGAGGCCTTGCAGGGCAATCAGTCGCGCCAGGGTCAGTACGGCGCCGAGCCGTCCACTGTGTCGTCGCGCCTGAGCTTCGCGCAACTCGGCACCACGAACGCCGCCTACGGCCCGTCGCGGGCGCATGAGGCCCAGCTGCAAATGGCCGAAGAGGCTTTCGGCGGCCTTCGCGACCGTCTCGCCCAGCTGGTGGAAATCGACCTGCCCGCCTTCGAAGCCGAGCTGGCCAATGCCGGTGCGCCCTGGACGCCCGGCGCTACCATCCCGCCCTGGTAGGGGCGGGTCGATGAGAGGATGAGCCCCCGTGAATGACACAACACGCCGTGTCTTTACCGAAGCCCAGTGGGAAAGCCAGGTCGGGTATTGTCGGGCCATTCGGCGTGGCAATCTCGCCTGGGTGACTGGTACGGTATCGCTGGATGCGGACGGCCGGCCCTTTGCCGTCGGTGACCCGGAGGGCCAGGCCCGGCGCTGTCTCGAGATTATCGATAAAGCACTGCAGGAGCTGGGCGGTTCGATCCGCGACGTCATGCGCACACGCATGTTCGTCACTGATATCGATCATTGGGAGGCCTTTGGCCGGGCGCATGCTGCCGTCTTTGCCGATCATCCGCCGACCACCAGCATGATCGAGATCTCGCGATTCATCGGTCCGGACTTCCTGATCGAGATCGAGGCGGATGCCTGTTTCGACGCCGACTGATCCTGCCACACACCGGAGGCAAGCATGACCGCTCTCACCTTGTATTTCTGCCCGCGAACGCGGGGTTTTCACGCCCTCTGGATGCTCGAGGAGATCGGCGAGCCCTATGATCTGCGCCTCGTCAATATCCGCGATGATATCCAGTCCGAGGCTTATGCCGCGGTCAATCCGATGCGCAAGGTTCCCGCCCTGGATGTGGGCGGAGAGCTGATCACCGAAAGTCCTGCCATCTGTACCTGGCTGGCCGATCGCTTCGCGGACAAGGGCCTGGCCCCTGCGGTCGATGCGCCCGGCCGGGGCAGCTATCTGCGCTGGCTTTTCTTTGCGGGGTCCGTGATCGAGCCGGCTTTCATCGACAAGGCCATGTCGCGTGAGACGCCGCGGCAAATGGCCGGCTGGGGTGATCTCGCGGCGGTCAAGGCCAGCCTGATCGAGGCGCTGGACGGCAAGGAATACCTGGTTGGCGATCGTTTCACGGCGGCCGATCTGATGGTCGGCTCGACGCTGAATTTCATGATGAATTTCAATCTTCTCGAGCGCGTTGATCCGTTTGCTCCCTATGTTGGCCGACTGGTCGAACGCCCGGCCTACAAGCGGGCCATGGCGCGCGAGAGCGAATTGGCGGGATGACCGGTTTGCGCTGCCTAGCAGTGGCGGCTAGGGTCGCGCGACGTTTTGGAGGGGGCGTTTCATGTCTTTGATTCCGGCTGATAATCATCTGGCCGTCATGGCCAGCTTGTTTGCCATCGCCGCGGCCGGTTTTCTCATCGAGAAAACCCGCATTGGCGCTTTGCTCACCGGCGCCGTATGGGCCATTTTTCTGGCCATCATTGCCTCGAATATCGGACTGATCCCCTCGTCGGCAGCGGCCTATGATTTTGTCTGGACCTATTTCGTCCCGGTTCTGATCCCGCTCTTTCTGATGAAGGCGGATCTCAAGAAAATTTTCTTTGAAACCACCCGTATGGCGGGCGCCTTTATGCTCGCCGCCGTGGCCACGGTGGCCGGTGCGCTGATCGCTTTTTCGCTCATCGATATCGGCGACTACGCCGCCGGCTCGGAAGCCGCGGCGCTGGGGACGCGCCAAGCGGCGGCGGTCGGCGCCTTTACGGCGACCTATATCGGCGGATCGGTCAATTACGGGGCCTTGATGGCCTCGACCGGGCTGGGTGAAGCGGATCCGAGTTGGGCCTCGGCCATGACGGCTGTCGATAATCTCTATTCCGGCTTCTTCCTGGCCTTGCTCGCCCTGATGCCCGGTTGGGCTTGGCTGGCCAAGCGTTTCAATCCGATTGACCACACGCAAGGCGAGCTCGAAGTCGAGGAGGAACGTCCGATCACAGCCGCCTCACTGTGTCTGTCGGCCGCCTATGCCCTGATTATCGTGGCAATCGGGACCGCGCTTGCAGACCAGCTGGACTCACTCTGGGACGATGCCGGGCGGAAATGGAAGTTTGCGATCATCTCCGTGCTCGCCCTGATCCCGGCGACAGCCTTCCCGCAGACGATCGGTCGACTGCGTGGCGGATATGAGATGGGCATTGCGCTCAGCTTTGTCTTCTTTGCGATGATCGCGGCGGGTGCGGACGTGGTATCCCTGCTTCAGCAAGCGCCTGTCCTGCTCGTCCTTATCGGGATCATGCTGTCAGTGCATGCCGTGATCCTGTTCGGCGTGGGCAGTCTTGTCCGCTTGTCATTGCCCGAGCTGATCACCGCCTCCAATGCAGCCATCCTGGGGGCGACCACCGCGCCGGCGCTCGCCGCCGCGAAGGGGTGGAAGGATCTGGTGACACCAGGCGTTCTGGTCGGCGTGCTTGGTTATGCCATTGGAACGCCGATCGCGACCCTGGTCTTCGAGCTTTGGCCCGGCTGACCCGCCAGCCGCGTCCGCTCCCGCGCCGGATTACGTCACTGTCATGGCTCGGACAGTGACGGGCAGGGGTATGATCGACATTATTGTCGGGCGCTTTGCATCCGATCAGTCGTCGGTGTGCATCCGGGGGATAGATCGTGAAAGGGACGACCGATGAAAAAGACCATTCTGTTCGCAACCAGCGCCGCCGCCATGGTGGGTATGGCGCTTGTCTCCATGTCCGCCGGGGCGACCCAGCTGAGTGGGGCCGCCCAAAGCTATTCAGGTGACCGGCTGGAAATCGAGAATTTCGTTGGACGGATTGAAATCCGGACCGGCAGTTCGGACACGATTTCGGTTGCCATGACCAATGCCGGTGGCCATGTCGCCGACCCGAGCGTGAGCGATAGCGGTTCGATGGTCCGCATTGATGGCGGTCTCAGCCTGCGCCGCACCAATTGCAATACCCGCAACAACACGATGACGATCGGCCTGAACCGGGGCGAGCGGCACAATATTGATGAGTATCCCAGCCTGGTAATCACCGCCCCGGCGTCACTGGCGCTGGAACTGAGCGACAGCGCCTTTGTCGGCTCGGCCGGTGATTTGCGCACGGTGGATATCAATATGAGCAGCTGTGGCCGCTTTCAGCTTGGCAATATTGACGAGGACGCACGAGTTCGCATCAGCGGCTCAGGCGACATCAATACCGGCATGATTGGCGGCGAAGCCGCGATCAGCATCAATGGCTCCGGCGACGTCACGACTCGCGATATCGCGCGGAATGCGGATGTTTCCATCAATGGTTCGGGCGATGTGATCACTGGCAATGTCGGCGGCGATGCCGATGTGAATATCAACGGTTCCGGTGATGTTGAATTTGGCCGCATTGCCGGCTTGTCCGTGGGCGTGTCCGGCTCTGGTGATGTTGAAGCCGAGAGCATGAATGGCGCCTTCCATTCGCGGATCTCCGGTTCCGGCAATATCGACGTTCATGGCGGTCGGGCGCAGCCTTTCGAGGTCTCGATCAGCGGCTCTGGCGATATTGCCTTCGGTGGCACGGCTGTCGATCTGGTCGTGCGCGAGAATGGCGGCGGCGACGTTTCCATCTCCGAGATAGAGGGCAGTGTGCACTGGACCCGCAATGGTCGTACCGTGATGCGCGTCGGTGACGTGCACTAGAACGATTTCAAACTCCTCCGTCCCCCCAAGGCCGGATCAGGCGGATGGCGTCTCGTCTTTGACGGGACGCCATTTTGCTGCTTCGTAGAGGGCGATGGCGGCGGCGTTGGAGACATTCAGGCTCTCCACCACACCGGTCATCGGAATGCGCACCAGCTGGTCGCAACAATCCGCCACGCGCGTGCGAAGGCCCTTGTCTTCCGACCCCATCACCAGAACCAGACCGGGGCCCCAGCCCTTGCCATCCGGCGCGGCCAGCGCTGTGGCGAGGTCGAGCTCGGCTTCGCCGGCCAGGCCGAGCACATGCCGGCCCGCCTTGCGGAACTCCAGCAGGGTATCGGCGATATTGGTGACGCGCACATGGGCGACGCGCTCGGCGGCACCAACAGCGCTCTTGCATACGGTGCCAAAGAGCGGGGGAGCCTTGCGGTCCTGCATCACAACGGCGCGGATTCCGAAGGCCGCAGCCGAGCGCAGTACCGCGCCGACATTGTGCGGGTCGGTGATCTGGTCGAGCACGAGCAGGGCGCCATGCGTCGGATCGGTGACGCCATTGACCGATTCTGGCGGCAAGGCGCGGGCGAGGGCGGCAAAGCCCTGGTGAACGGCACCATCGGGCAGCGCATGGTCGATCACGCGTGGCTCGACCTGCTGGTGGTCGGTCCCCTCGGGCAGGTCGCGCGCGGCATTGCGGGTGACCTTCAGCTCGAGGATTTCGCGGCGCTTGTTGGCGACTGCGGCGAGCACGGCATGGCGGCCCCAGATCCAGCCTGAATCGCCTGTGCCAGAAGGCTTGGAGCGGCGGCTGTAATCGGTCCGTTTGGATGTATTGCGCATGGGAGTCTTCGTCACTATAGTCCGCGCTCCTGTTTTGGGGCGGTCACCTGATTTGCCGAGGCATAGCATGCCTCCCCGCAAGCTGAGACTGTTTCTTGCAGGACACTGAAAGGCCGGTTACATCGCGGCCCGAAGGCACCCTGTGGAGGGGTGGGAGAGTGGTTAAATCCACCAGACTGTAAATCTGGCCGCTATGCGTACGCTGGTTCGAATCCAGCCCCCTCCACCACCCTTCGCCCTGCGGGCTGGGTTTTTGATCTCACGGCAATTCACCCGGTTCAGATCCGGGTTCACGCCTCCGAAGGGGCGGGCTGACCGCCCGGCGCGCGGTCGCGCTTGCGGCCTTTTGGGCCGATATCGATCTCACGGCAGTTCGCTACGCTCCCGCCTCCGATGGGGCGGGCTGACCGCCCGGCGCGCGGTCGCGCTTGCGGCCTTTTGGGCCGATATCGATCTCACGGCAGTTCGCTACGCTCCCGCCTCCGATCGGGCGGGCTGGCCGGCCGGCGCGCGGTCGCGCTTGCGGCCCTTTGGGCCGGGTTATGCGGGCTGGTGAATGGCGTTGCGCGGATCGTGTTGCAGCAAAAACAGCAACTCACCCCTCGACTGGGGAAATCTGAGTCGCTAAATGACGGGTTCTGGTGCGGGTATAGCACAATGGTAGTGCAGCAGCCTTCCAAGCTGAGGATGCCGGTTCGATCCCGACTACCCGCTCCAATCTTTCTCTGCATGTCCGGTACGTCCAGAAACCCGGCTGCGCCGCGTGTCGGGCATAGGTGCTTGGGGCTTGCCTTCTTTGGCGAGCGACGCTATCCCGCGCCGGTCTCACGGGTATGGTCTGTCCGTATCCAATGAAATCAACACATCCAAGTCTATAGCCCATCTTCTCGATCAAGATCGGCGTTCAAGAGGAAAGACCATGGCGAAGGAAAAGTTTGAGCGCACCAAGCCGCATGCGAACATCGGAACGATTGGTCACGTTGACCACGGCAAGACGACGCTGACGGCTGCGATCACGATGGTATTGGCGGAAGCCTCTGGCGGTACCGCCAAGGGCTATGACGAGATTGACTCGGCGCCGGAAGAAAAAGCACGCGGCATCACCATCTCGACGGCGCACGTCGAGTATGAGACGGCCAATCGTCACTATGCCCACGTTGATTGCCCGGGC
>Ga0189274_100189_pt1 | contig 31037 bp, 37 predicted proteins | sample N5B1minimetaG_FD_130323 | JGI IMG/M metagenome (GOLD analysis project Ga0189274, IMG submission 130323) | Marine microbial communities from the Costa Rica Dome - N5 B1 mini metaG | ecosystem: Environmental > Aquatic > Marine > Oceanic > Photic zone | place: Costa Rica: the Eastern Pacific...
TGGCAACCGTGCCATGACCCGCTACGAAGCGGCTGCCATCCTGAACGCTTGCCTCGACCGCGTCACCGAAGTGACCGACGAGCTGCGTCGCCTCATGGCTGAGTTCGAATCCGAGCTGGCCATTCTCAAGGGTCGCGTTGACGGCCTGGAAGCCAAGGTTGGCGAACTAAAAGCAACTCAGTTCTCCACCACCACCAAGCTCAAGGGCAAATCCACCTTCATTTTGGGTGCAGTCGATTCTGAAGGCGCTCCTGCTACTGGCGGTGAGGCCGTTACTTTCCAGTACGACACACGCATTGGTCTGAAAACCTCCTTTACTGGAGAGGACTTACTGTTTACGCGTATCCGCGTTGGCAATAACGACGGGGATGTCTTTGCCGAGGGCCTGACCAAGCTTGATACAGCCGGTAAGGATGGCGACACCCTTGAGTTGGACCGTCTCTACTACAAGTTCCCTGTTAGCGACGAGATCACCGCAGTTGTTGGCCCATTGGCACGCAACACTGAGATCCTGGGTATGAAGCCCACCGCTTACACAGTTAAGACCCTGAATATGTTCGGCGGTCAGTTTGGTGCTGGCAACGTCTACAACAAGTCAACAGGTTCTCTTGTTGGTGCTGCTTGGAAGCAATCTGTTGAGAAGGGTGAGCCTCGCCTGAGTGCTTCCTTGAGCTACGTCGCCGAAGAAGGTGATGAGTCAGATGCTGGCATCCTCACTGGTGAGAGCGAAGGTTCTGTCCTTACTCAAATTGGTTACGGCACTAAGAAATGGGGTGCTGCATTCGCCTACCGCTACGGCCAATGTGGTTCTTCACAGGGAACCGGACTCGCTGGCGGAGCAGCCTGCTCAGCCATTCAAGGGCTAAATGTTGATTCGAACAATTTCGCAATCAACGGTTTCTGGAAGCCTGAAGAGACTGGCGCGATTCCTTCTATTAGCGCTGGCTATGGATTCTCTAACTACGAAGGCGTAGCTGTCGAGAGCACTGCGTCTTGGATGGTTGGATTCCAGTGGGACAAAGTTCTCGATAGCAAGCACGCCTTTGCAGTCGCTTTCGGGGCTCCGAATTATGTTGTCAACCAAGCGGGTAATGACCCCGAAGCTGCAGAAATCGCCTGGGAAGCAGCTCTCAAGCTGAAGATGGGTCGTTTCACAGTTATCCCTGCTGTCTTCTACTTGCCTGAACAAACTCAGGGCGCTGCAGACGATTCTCAGTTTGGTGGTGTTGTCCAGACAGTGTTCAAGTTCTGATCCCTTGGCCTGACTTTTGTTGGGCCTTCAGAACGCCTCTCCTTACACACTCACATAGCCCTCACACTGTGGAGGGCTTTTTTTATTGCCCATCTGCGGGCAAGCTGCAGCAATGAGCATTGCTCCTGACATCACAGCCTTGATTGGTGGCACGCCCCTGGTGCGGTTAAACCGGCTTCCTAAGGCCTGTGCTTGTCAGGCTGAAATTCTGGCCAAATTGGAGAGTTTTAACCCGTCAGCCTCTGTTAAAGACCGCATTGCCAGCGCCATGGTGCTGGAGTCGGAGCAGGACGGCACGATTGTTCCCGGCCGAACAGTTTTGGTGGAACCCACCAGTGGTAACACCGGGATCGCCCTGGCCATGGTGGCCGCCGCCCGTGGTTACCGGTTGATTCTCACCATGCCCGATACGATGAGTACCGAGCGTCGGGCCATGCTGAGGGCCTACGGCGCCGAGCTACAGCTGACCGATGGTGCCCAGGGCATGAATGGGGCGATTGCTTTAGCGAAGCAGTTGGTTGCGGAGATTCCAAATGCCTATCTGCTGCAGCAATTCGATAATCCTGCCAATCCAGCTGTGCATGAACGCACCACAGCTGAGGAGATCTGGCGCGATACCGAAGGCCAGATTGATGCCTTTGTGGCCGGAGTAGGCACCGGCGGCACGATCACCGGTTGTGCCCGTCTTCTGAAACAGCGTCAGCCGCAGCTCCAGGTCATTGCTGTTGAGCCTGAGGCCAGTGCGGTTCTTTCAGGGAAGCCGCCTGGTGCTCATCGCATCCAGGGGATTGGGGCTGGTTTTGTACCCGAGGTGTTGGAGTTGGAACGAATTGATTCGATCTTCACAGTGAGCGATGAGGAAGCGATGCAGGTGGGTCGCCGATTAGCCAAGGAGGAAGGTTTGCTTTGTGGTGTCAGCAGTGGAGCGGCCATGGCAGCGGCCCTGCGGGTGGGCCAGGACCCTGCGATGGCTGGCAAAAGGGTGGTGGTGATTTTGGCTAGCTATGGCGAGCGATACCTTTCCACTCCGATGTTCAGTGCCGCGTCGCAGCTTCCAGCCCGGAGGGATGGTCAGCTGTGAGCGATCCGTATGCAGTTCTCGGTGTCAGCAGCACCGCCAGCAACGCTGAGATCAAAGCGGCATACCGTCAGCTGGTGAAACAGCACCATCCCGATGCTGGCGGTGATGATCAGAAGATTTTGGCCCTCAATGCCGCTTGGGAAGTGCTTGGAGATGCCGAGTGTCGTAGGGCTTTTGATCGATCGCGGCCTCAACCTGTTAGAGCTGCATCCCAGACGGATCTGCGCCGAGCCAGCCGTGCTCATGATCGTGCTGTAGCTGCGGACGATGCCCTGCTGGAGTGGCTGCGGCGGGTTTACGCCCCCATTGATCGAATGCTCGGTGAGGTGATCAATCCCTTCCCCAAGCAACTCAAGGCACTGTCAGCTGATCCTTATGACGACGAGTTGATGGAAGCGTTCTGCAGCTATCTCGAGGCGAGCCGCCGGCGGATGGACAAGGTCAAGCAATTGTTCCAGTCGTTGCCTACGCCTGCCTCGGCCCGTGGCTTCGGCCTGAGTCTCTATCACTGCCTGTCAGAAGTGGAAGACGCTCTGGTGGAGCTGGAGCGGTACACCATGGGCTACGTGGATGGCTACTTGCACGATGGTCGCGAGATGCTGCTGGAGGCGAAGCAGCGTCGCAAGCGACTGCAGGATGAACGGCGTCGGTTGGAGATTGTGTGAAATACGCAGGTGAGGGACTTGGAGGCATTGCGCAGCCTGCTGTCCGTGTATCACCCCGGGCAAACCGCATTACTGCGGGAGATTTGAAAAAGTTGACTCTTTTTTGCCACCTAAAGAATCTCAGTGGTTTGATTTCGGTAGACATTCGGCTCATCCCGCCCAGTAAAACGTGAGTTTCAGTAACCGTCAGCTGGTGGAGCAGGACTTGGATCATGCGTCGGTTCAGGAACAGGCTTCCAGCTGATCCATCCTCAGCCATACATCCGGCACCGGACGGTTCCAGCGCACCTGGCCGTAGTCCCCTTTCACAACCAGCAGCTCGCCGGGGCCTTCAAAGATGTAATCAGGGGCCGTGGGGTCGCTTGCGCCAGCCTCAAGGCTGGCGCTGTAGGCGGCTCTCTTCACCTTGACCAAGGCGCCTTTGCGCAGCGCAGCAGGCTTGGCCTTGGCGGGGGCAGCGGCGTCGGATTCGGCCATGGCAGAGGTTGGTGATAACAACAGGCTAAAACCAATCGCTCACGAACCCCCTTAGCCTCCCAGCCGCACCACCCCCGCTTTCATGCGTCTGCTGCTGTTTGGCTGCACTGGTTTTGTTGGCCGTGAGCTCCTTCCGCTCCTGCTTGAGGCCGGCCATCAGCTCACGGTGGTCAGCCGCCGCTTGGCCCGTGGCTACGACGCTGAACGGGCAGATGGCCGACTGACCTGGATGCAGTTCGACCCCGCCAGCAGCAGCACCTGGGCCGACGCCGGGCTGTTGGATGCCCTGAACCAGGCTGATGCGGTGGTCAACCTGGCGGGGGAACCGATTGCCGAGAAGCGTTGGACCGCGACCCACCGGCAGCTGATAAAAACCAGCCGTTTGGAGACGACCTCTCTGTTGGTGAACGCGATCGAGGCCTGTACAACGCCACCGAAGGTGCTGGTGAATGCCTCGGCCATCGGCTTCTACGGCTCCAGCCTCGACAAGCGTTTTCTTGAATCGAGCACCCCTGGCGACGACTTCCTTGCGAGTTTGTGTGAGCGCTGGGAAGCGGCGGCTGAGGCGGTGCCTTCCGCTGTACGGCAGGTCACCCTGCGGATCGGCATCGTGCTTGCAGCCGACGGCGGTGCACTCGGAAAAATGCTTCCGGTGTTCCGCACAGGGTTTGGTGGTCCGATCGGCAGTGGCCGGCAGTGGATGAGCTGGATCCACCGCACTGACCTCTGCGCGCTGATCCTTCAATCCCTTTCGGACGAGAGCTGGAGTGGTGTGATCAATGCCGTGGCTCCTGAACCCGTCTCGATGACGGCTTTCTGCAAGCAGCTTGGACGCAGCCTGGGTCGTCCCAGTTTGTTGCCGGTGCCAGCTCCAGTGCTTCAGGTGCTTCTGGGGGACGGCGCCAAGGTGGTGTTGGAGGGCCAGCAGGTTGCTTCGGAGCGGCTTGACGGCCTGAAATTCAGCTTCCGCTACCCCGATCTGGCTTCAGCACTCGCCGCTGCCACCAGCTGAAGATGCCGCTCACCAGGGCCGCCATGATCAACAGGCTGATGGCTGGGGCGAACAGGGGTTGCCACAGCCGCTGAACCTGGTCCATCAGCCAGTCATGGCCCTGCCCCTGTTGCACCACGGCAACGGCGAAGACCCCGGCGCCGATGAACACCAGCAGCACATTCCCCATCAGCAGGCGGTCGAGCCAGCGTTTCCAGGCCGGTTCAGGCGGCGCACTCATGCAAGCAGTGAGCAAATGGCTGTCGCCATTCTCGGGCCTCCACCAGCGTCCCAGAGTCGCCATTTGGCCTCCTTTTTGCATTGCTGTTGCAAGTCAGGATCCCGTCGCGCACGATCCAGCAGAGCCATGGCCAGCTCCGCTGTTCCCTCCAAAGCCTCACGGCTGCCACTCTCCCTGTCGGCACAGAACACCGTGGGGCCGAGCAGGCGCCGTTGGGCTTCAGCGAATGCTGCTGTGAATTGAGGCCCTTGGCCAGGCACCTCCAGCACCGGTTTGGCCAGGCCAACGGCTTGCTAGATGGCGGTGCCTGCCATGCCAATCACCAGATCACTCTGTTGCAGCACGGCACGGAAGGCCCCGCGGCAAACGTTGATCCCCCGGGCCCCCTCACGTTCCAGCACGCCGTTCTTCAAGTGCCAACCGCATCGTTCGCTCAGCCGCCGCAAGCTGTCGTCATCGAGGCTGGGCACGAGGGCCAGATCCACGTTGCAGCAAACTGTGTTGGGCAGCAGCTCGATCAGCCGCAGCAACAGCTGAAGGTTCTGTTCCAGTTCCGGTCGGCGGCTGCCGGGCTGCAGACCGATGCGTGGCGTTCTGCTGGGCGGCGGGGTGGCCGCTGTGAGCACCGAATCCATGAACGGATTGCCCAGGAAGGTCACCGGCCGTTGCAGTTGTCTGCTGAGGTCTTCGGCGGTGCGTTGATCGCGGCTGTACACCGCTTTGAAGCGGCGGCTTTTCAACAGAGCAGCGCAGGGCCAGGGGAGCCGCAGCGTCCCTTCGTAGTGGCTGGAGTAGGCCACCAGGTAGGTCGCCACCGGGCGTTGGCTGAGCTATGCCGCGATCACAGGGATCACATCCCCCACCACCAGGATCAGATCGAAGCGAAGCCGGTACCGCATCAGACGCATCAGGCGTCGGAGCAGATACAGCACTTGCCCTTGAGCGATCTCGGTGAGGCGGCCGCGAAGGCTGGTGTAGCCAATACCGCCGGTGCTGAATTCGTGGCTGCGTCCCAGCAGTGGCACCCCGGCTTTTTGGTAGGCGCTGCCAAGGCCCACCAGAGGAAGCGCTTGCACGTTATGGCCCTGCTGCTGAAGCTCCTGGGCCAGCAGGGCGTCGGAGAGGTCTTCGCCGTGGCCATCGCTCAGTAGCAGGATGCGTGCCATCGCCGGGCTGCCCATCACCACATCCAGGTGCTCGGATCCGGAATGCCGTTGGCGCGTCTGGCCAGTTGCAACCGTCGCGCTTCGCTGGCCAGGCGTTCCTGCCGCAGTTGAGTCGAACGATCTGCTGGAGGCCGCACGCGAACCTGGGACGGCAGACGGGTGATTGTCCAGGTGGCTGTCATGCAGTGTTTGTCAGGCAGTAGCTGTCATGCAGAGCGTCCGTTGTGATCAGAGCTCAAGCCAGGCTTTCACTTTTTCGAGGGCCTTCCAGCCGGGTTTGCGCTCAAGCCCGTCGGCGATCGAGGCCTTGAGTTCGCCGGACACCTCTGGGGCCAGGGTCATCACCTGCTGGACCACCTGGATGTGGTCACGCACACCTTTTGATTGGGTTTCCAGCAAGGCCAGGCTCAGATTGATCCTGGCCTGGGGGTCTTGGCCGTTGAGTCTCACGGCGAAACGTGCCGACCGCAGCGCCTCCTCCGGTTGGTCGCAAAGCAGCTGCAGCCAGGCGAGGCAGGTCCAGCCCGCCGATTGGCGAGGAGCGGCTTCAACGATGCGGGCGAAATCAGGGAGCACCTCTTCGGCCGCTGCGCCGTCCTGATATCGGGCCATGGCCTGCTCAAACAGGTTGTCCTGGGAAGTCTCCATCAACGGGGAGAGGGCAGTGATCTCACCTCAGATTCCCACGTGGCTTCGCTCACACGGCGAAGGAACTGCCGCAGCCACAGGTCTGGCTGGCGTTGGGGTTGGTGAAGTTGAAGCCACCACCGATCAGAGCAGTGCTGAAGTCCAGCTGCATTCCGTAGATGTAAAGCAGGCTTTTGGGATCACAGATCACCCGGAAGCTCTGACCATCAGCCGCCATGTACTCGTAGGTCTCGTCGTCGTCGAGGGTGTCTGAGGCGGGCACGAAATCCATCGTGTAGCTCATGCCGCTGCAGCCCCCAGACCGCACCCCGACGCGCAGCACCTGGTTCTCACCCTGTTCACCACACAGCTTGGCCAGCTGCTGCATCGCCGGTTCGGTGATCAGGATGCCCTTGCCGTCCTTGGCGGTATGGGCCGGCGCGGTCTCGGGGGTGGAAGTCATGGTCAACGCAGGCTCGTGCTCTCACTCTATGAACGCTCATACATAGAGTCGCCATAGTTGACCAGATCTTGTGCGGGTCGCGATCGTTGGTTCCGGCCTCGCCGGCCTCTCCGCTGCAGTGGACCTCGTGGATGCGGGCCATGAGGTGAATCTCTATGAAGCCCGTCCCTTCATGGGAGGCAAGGTAGGTAGCTGGGTGGATGAGGGAGGCAATCACATCGAGATGGGGTTGCACGTTTTCTTCTTCAACTACGCCAACCTCTTCGCCCTGATGCGCAAGGTGGGAGCGTTTGAGAACCTCCTGCCCAAGCAGCACACACACCTGTTCGTGAACAAAGGGGGCGACCTGCGCGAGCTGGATTTCCGCTTCCCCATTGGCGCACCCTTCAACGGCCTCAAGGCGTTCTTCACCACACCGCAGCTCAGCTGGATCGACAAGCTGCGCAATGCCCTGGCCCTGGGGACCAGCCCGATCGTGCGCGGCCTGGTGGATTACGAGGGGGCGATGCGCACCATCCGAGCCCTCGACTCCGTCAGTTTTCAGGATTGGTTTGTCGGCCATGGCGGCAGTCCCGAAAGCATCCGGCGGATGTGGAATCCCATTGCCTATGCCCTGGGCTTCATCGACTGCGAGGCCATCTCCGCCCGCTGCATGCTCACCATCTTCATGATGTTTGCGGCCAAGACGGAAGCCTCCAAGCTCAATCTGCTCAAAGGATCACCCCACCGCTGGCTCACGGGTCCGATCCTCGATTACATCCAGCAGCGTGGAGGCAAGTTGCATCTGCGTCACCGGGTGAAGCAGGTGGACTTCAGCGAGGGTGCCTCTCCCGAGATCACTGGCCTGCAGTTGGGCACGCCCGAAGGAGACATTCGTGTTGAGGCTGATGCCTATCTGGCCGCTTGTGATGTGCCCGGGATTCAGAAGCTGCTGCCCGAGGCCTGGAACCGTTATCCCCAGTTCAAGGCGATTCATCAGCTGGAGGCCGTACCCGTGGCCACCGTCCAGCTCCGCTACGACGGCTGGGTGACCGAGCTCGGTGATGCCCAGGAAGCCCAGCGCCGGGACGTAGCGACACCCACGGGGCTCAACAACCTGCTGTATACGGCTGATGCCGATTTCAGCTGTTTTGCCGATCTGGCCCTGGCCAGTCCTGAGGATTACCGCAAGGAGGGAGAGGGCTCTCTGCTCCAATGCGTGCTCACCCCTGGTGATCCTTGGATTCCCAAATCGGTGGATGAGATTGTGGCCCACACCGACCGTCAGGTGCGCGAGCTGTTCCCCTCGGCCCGCAACCTCAAGCTCACCTGGAGCAACGTGGTGAAGCTGGCTCAGTCGTTGTATCGCGAAGCCCCGGGCATGGAGCCTTACCGCCCTGAGCAGCGCACGCCGATCCCTAATTTCTTCCTGGCCGGCAGCTACACCCGCCAGGACTACATCGATTCGATGGAGGGGGCCACGATGAGCGGTCATCTGGCGGCAGCGGCCATCCTCGATCAGCCGGTGAAGCTGGCCACCAACGCGGCGGTGGCCTGATGGGACGCTGGCTGGAACACACGGTCACCTCCGAGGTGCAGGCCCCGGCCGCCAAGGTCTGGGAGGTCTGGAGTGATCTCGAGGCGATGCCCCGTTGGATGCGCTGGATTGAGTCGGTCAAGCCCCTCGACGACCCTGATCTCACCGATTGGACCTTGGCGGCACAGGGCTTCCGCTTCAGCTGGAAGGCCCGGATCACCCAGCGGGTTGAAGCCCAGCAACTGCACTGGGAATCAGTGGGTGGCCTGCCCACCAAGGGCGCCGTGCGCTTTTACCCCGAAGCCGACGACCGCACTGTGGTCAAGTTGAGTGTGACCTACGAATTGCCGCGGGTCTTGGCACCACTCATGGAACCCAGCATCCTGGGGGGCATCGTGACCAAGGAGCTCCAGGCGAATCTTGACCGTTTCCGTGACCTGGTGGAAGCAGGCGGCTAAGCACTGGCTTGCCCCCTTTGCTGTGTTGGTGGTCGTGGGGGGCTGTGGTGGTGAAACGCCAACGGCTACGGCACTGCTTCCCGTTCCAGTGAAACCTGTGCCGCTGCCGGAAACGTCACCGCCGCCGGCCCCACCGATTGGCTTGACTCCTCTGCCTTCGGCTGAGGAGGTGCAGCAGGCTGACCCCGGCGGCCGGGCGGATCCCTTTGCTCCTCTTGTTGGTGTGGAGGCTGCGGATGCTCAGGATCCCGCGACTGGCCTCGCCCTGACTGGCGTTTTGTTGGTGGGAGATCAGAAATGAGCCATCGTGACCACCCCCAACGGCAGCGGTGTGATCTGTGTGGGCGCAGAGGGCCGCTGCGGCGCGGATGCTCCGCTGTTGCTGCCTACTGGATGGTCGGTGCTCAGTATCGATGTGGCGCGCGGTTGCATTCGCTTCGCGCTGAACGATGAACCTCAGGATCCCTTCTGCATCGCCTGAGCGCAGGCTTCGGCTAACCCTTCGAGATCGTGGGGGTCGGCCTCGGCATCCACCCGGCCGAAGCATTGGCGGCAGCTGCGACTGGTCTGGGGGCCGATTGAAACCAGCTTCACTTCCTCCAAACGTTCAGCCCAGCCTGGGCCGAAGCGCTTTTCCAGCAGCTGCGCGGTGTGCTCCGCTGTCTTCCCGCTGCTGAAGGCGATGGCATCAACGTCACCTTCCTCCAGGGCGGTCGCTGTTGGCTCCGGCATCGTGGCAGGGCAGCCCGACTCGTAGGCCGCCACTTCCACCACACGCACCCCGGCTTCACCGAAGGCGTCCGCCAGCAGGGTGCGACCACCGCTTTGCACCCGTGGAAGGAGCATCTTGAGCCCCCAGCCCGACACCGGGAAGTGATCGATCAAGCTGTCGGCCACGAAGCTCGGAGGCACGAAATCAGTGGCCGCCCCAAGGTCGTCCAGCACCTGCGCCGTTTTGCGGCCCACCGCGGCAATCTTGAGACTGGCGGGGCGTCTGGCCAGGCAACGGCCAAGGCGTTGCAGCCGCTGTTCCACGGCCTGCACGCCATTGGCACTGGAGAACACCAGCCAGTGAAAGCTCTCCAAGTCCTCGAGGGCGTCATCCAGAGGACCCCAGTGGTCGGGTGGTCCGATCACCAGGGCAGGGAGATCCAGCACCGTCGCCCCCCGCTGCTCCAGCAGCTGGCGCGCGGCTCCCAGTTGGTCGGCCGCGCGGGTGACAACCACCGTTCGGCTTTGCAAGGGCTGGCTCAAGAGACAGCCTCCCCGTCCAGTTTCACAACCCCCTCCACCCTTTCGCGCAGCTGATTAGCAGCGTCAGCGTTTCCCTGAGCCTGAAGCAGGTTGATGGCGCGGATGAAGCTGCCGCGTGCGGCGTCGATGTTGCCGCCCAACAACTGGGCCACGGCATTGTTCTGATGGCACTCAGCGTTGTTGGGATCCAGGCTGAGGGCGCGCCCGTAGGCCTCCAAGGCCGCGGCGAGGTCGCCGCGCCTCCGCTGCATCAGCCCCAGGTTGTACCAGGAGAGGGCCACTTCAGGTGCCCGCTGGGCGGCGGTTTGGGTGAGGCTGATCGCTTCCTCCAGGTTGCCCTGGTCCATCAGTCGAGCCGCCAGGTTGAGGCGGGCTCCAAGACTCACCCGAGTGTCCAAGGGAATCTCCAGGGCTTGTCGGTAGCAGTTCACCGCCTTGTCGGGATCACTGGGGGTCAGGGCCAATCCCAGGTGCAGCAGCAATTCATACCGTTCGGCACCGGCTAAACCGCACTGCTTCAGGCCGTTTTCCAGCAAGGGAATGGCGTCTTCGTTCTTGCCCTCACTGATCAACAGCCCCCCGAGCTTGGCGCTGGCGTAGGGATCACCGGGACGCTCCTGCAGATCAGCCTCCATGGCCTGCCGCAGCCGATCGGCCTTGTCGCTGCCCGCCAGCAGTTCCGGTCGGTAGCCGTCATGGAGGATTGCCGGCTCACTGCAATCGGCGATGCGCCATCGGGGTTCGGCGTCCAGCAGGGTGCGAACGCTGTCGTCGATCATCGAGTGGTACGGCCGGCTCCACCGGATCGCTGGGTGGCGGCGGAACAGACGACTGACGCTGGAATAGGGCGCCATGGCAGCCCCCACCTCGTAGCGCAGCAGGTTGATCACCAGCACATCGGGCTGGGCCATCAACGCCTTCAGGGCTGGGATGGCCTCGGGGCGCAGTTGTTCATCGGCGTCCAGCACCAGCACCCAGTCGCCGTTGAGAAACTCCAGGGCCTGGTTGCGGGCTGGGGCGAAGTCCCCCGGCCAGGGAATCTGCTCAACCCGGGCTCCGGCCGCTTCGGCGATGGCCACCGTCGCATCGGTGGAGCCGGTGTCCACCACCACCATCTCGTCGGCGAAGCCCTGCACGGAGCACAGGCACTCCCCGAGACGCGCCTCTTCATCGCGCACGATCATCGAGAGGCTGAGCATGGCCGGCCGGCTTGAGGTTGGCGCGAGGTTAAGTGCGGTTGGCCAGTGCGGTTGGTTGGTGGTGGTCAGTCGGTGAACGCACCGCTGTTGCCGGTCGGCGTCGCGCTGGGGAACAGTTCGGTGAGTACTTGGCGTTGGGCTTCCTGCATTTGGCCGGCGGAATAGGCGGCAGGGCAACTGCTGGGCAGAAGGGGCTTCAGGCTGTCCCAGAGGTAAGGGCTGCCGTAGACCACGACTCCGACCAGCCGGTTGAGAGCGATCAGTTGCTTGATCGCTGCGGCCCAGGGTTCTTGGGCATCCCGTCCGGCGCGGAAGGGGTTGCCCCGCAGGAACAGCTGCAGCAGCACCGCTCCATCGCCGAGGCGGTCCATCGCCAGGGGCGCATCCGCTTGGCCGCTCCAGGGCGATAGCCCTTCGCCATGAAGCACGATTGAGCGAAATCCTTGTGCTTCAGGAGTGCGCAGCGCCGGGGACCAGCCGCTGAGGGCGGCTGCGCTGGGCACCATGGCATCCACGCGCACCAGGTTGATTCCTTCTTGTGGAAGAACCTTTGCCTCGCCGACCGTGATGCTGTGGCGCACCAGCTCAGCCTCAAGGGCTTGCTCGTCTGCGCTGACGATCGGACCAGTGGCTGTGCTGGTGGGGATTGATGCCAGGGCGTGGGCCCGGCGCTGCAGGCTCTCGTCCAACCGCTCGAGGCACAGCCTTCCACTGCTGAAACCGTCGCAGAGACCATCGATGGCGGCATCCGCATCCGCCGGCATCAGGATCAGGTCGGCCCCGGCTTCAAAGGCCAGCACAGCTGCTTCGGCGGCGCCGTGCCGTGCGCTGATCGCTTCCATCACAAGGGCATCGGTTACCACCAGACCGTTGAACCTCATCTGGCGCCGCAGCAAATCGGTGATCACGGCTTTGGAGAGGGTGGCGGGCTGCTGCGGATCCAATTCCGGCAGCACCAGATGGGCCGTCATCACGCTCTCCACACCGGCAGTAATGGCGGCCTGAAAGGGCGGAAGTTCGATCTGCTCCAGCCGTTCGCGGCTGTGGGGCAGCACCGGTAGGTCCAGATGGGAGTCGCTGGTGGTGTCGCCATGGCCGGGAAAGTGCTTGGCGCATCCGAGCACCCCCGCTTGCTTGAGCCCCCGCTGGAACGCCACCGCCAGGGCACTGGCAGTCTTGGAATCCTCGCCCCAGGCCCGCACATTGATCACAGGGTTGGCGGGGTTGTTGTTGACGTCGCACACCGGCCCCAAGACCCAGTTCAGGCCACAGCGGCGGGCCTGTTCGCCGGTGCAGCGGCCATAGCGCTCACTCAAATCCAAGGCCAGCTCGGGCTCCCGCTGGTGGAGTCGCCCGAGGGCCAGGGGCGGCACCAGCCAGCTGGCCCCTTCGAAGCGCTGGCCAACGCCTTCTTCAACGTCCGCGCAGACCAGCAACCGCTGCTCACTCCAGCCCTGCAGTTGCTGGGTGCGTTGTTGCAGCTCAACAGCGCTGCCCCCCAGCAGGATCACGCCACCAACACCGTCCCGCAGCAGGCGCTGCAGTTCTCTGTTTGGAAGCTCCCACTGCGGGTAGCGACGCTGCTGGTCGCTCAGATGACCACTGGCCCGCATCACCAGCAGTTCCGCTACGCGGCGCCGCAGGCTTTTAGCGGGCCGGCTGTTCATCACTGCCTGGCTGTTGATCACTCCCGGGTGGAATTTCGCCCCGCTGCTGCCGTTCGTCTTCGAGGCGATTCAGCAGTCCAAGCACTGAGGTGCCGCGTTCCAGACCCCGATCCAGCTGGAACACCACTTCGGGGGCGCGTCGCATCTGCAGCCGACGCCCCAGTTCTCCCCGCAGGAAGCCGCTGGCAGCTTGAAGCCCCTCGAGCACCTGGTCGCGTTCCTGAGCTTCCCCAAACACGCTCACGAAGATCTTGCAGTGCTGCAGATCGCCGGACACTTCCACTTCGGTGATGCTCACCATGCCTTGGTGCACCCGTTCATCACGGATGCCGTTGATCAACAGTTCGCTGACTTCTTTGCGGATCAGGGCGGCCACCCTCTCCACTCGACGCCCCTGTGCCATCACGCCATCGGTGCTGAATTCACCATGGCACGCAGCACCAAGGTGAGGCTGATTCCACCGCTGATCAAGGCGCCGATCAAGGCCACAGCCGTGACGGGATTGCTCCGGCGTGCGGCCAGCGGTTCGGCGACGGAGTTCATCACCCCGAGGGTGAAGGCGATCAAGTAACGGGGGTAACGGGAGACGTTGAGGAAAAACTCCCGCATGGTTCTGGCGTGCTTGCAAATCTGCTGGCTACTCTGCCGGGCCCATGGCTGTTTTGGACATGTTGGATCTGCATCAATTCCGCCATTCCGCGTTTTGTCTCAAGGTGCGGATGGTGTTGCAGGCCAAGGGGCTGAGTTTCCGCACCGTGGAGGTGCCCCCCGGTGTCGGCCAGGTGGCTGTGTTCCGGCTGTCTGGCCAACGGCAGGTGCCCGTGCTGGTGGATGGGGATCAGGTCATTGCCGACTCCAGCGCCATCGCGCTGCATCTGGATCAGCGGGAGCCGGAGCCTGCACTGATTCCCACCGATCCGCGCCAGGCTGCCCAGGTGCATCTGCTGGAGGACTGGGCCGATACCACCCTGGCCATGGCGGGTCGCTCCTCTTTGGTGCAGGCCGCGGCACTGGACCCCGAGCTTCGGGTTGCTCTGCTGCCCGACGATCTGCCCGACCCCGTGCGTTCGGTGATGGGCGTGATCCCTGGCGGTTGGGTCAGCAACATCACCGAACTGGTCAACCAGAAGGAGCGCGCCGAGCTGCTGGCCAGCCTGGAGCAGTTGGCCTCATCCGTGCAGACCAGCCCTTGGTTGGTGGGGGACAGCATGACCATTGCCGACATCGCCGTTGCCGCTCAGTTGTCGTTGCTGCGCTTCCCCTCTTCGGCGGGAGCAGCCCTGGCCGGTAAAGGTGTGCCTGGGCTGAGCGATCACCCCAAACTGCAGCCCCTGTTCCAGTGGCGCGACCAGATCGAACTCAAATTGATGGAGCGGACCCTGGAAGAGGTGTGAAGCGCAATCGGTAGTGGTGGTGGGCGATGGCCTGATCTCGCAGGCTCTCGCCCGGCGAGGAGTAGCGCCCTTGCCATTGCTCGGCGCAGATGTCCTTACCGCAGCGGTTGTAGCGGCTCAGGGTTTCGATTCGGCTCAGCCGCGGCGGTCCGGGCGCATGCAGGATCTGCAACACCAATTCATCGGCCAGGAAGATGTCGGTGCTCGGGCTCTCCTGGCGGCGGCCCGTCACCGTGGTCTCGAGATAGAGATCTCCCTTGAGTCGGGCAATCTGGCGGTTGGCGGAATCGGGGTCTTCTTCCACCTTCAGCAGTTGCTCGCCAAGCAGGGCACGACCGATGGCCGTGGCGTTGAAGCTGCGATCGCCCACAAGTCGACCGCGCTGGTCGGCTTGAAATCGTGCTTGATGCAGCAGCGGTGGATCGTCTGGGGCATCGAGATCAATGCTCTCCACCTGCCAAAGCCCGGCAAACCAGTCGGGGTAAATCAGGTCGTCCCGATTTGAGGGCCGCGGCAACGGTGCCGGCAGGCTCCAGTCGGGCCAGTTGTTCAACCGCTGCTCAAGACCTGTCTGGGCCCAGGCGGGGCCGCCACTGAGCAGGATGGTGAGGCTGATCAGCAGCATCCACAACCGCCGTTCCATGTCTGATCCCCTGATCCGTGCCCTTGATGACTATGTGGTGCTGGAGCCCGGCAAGCCGGAGCAGCTGCTCAGCGCTGCCGACACGTTGACATGGCTGAGCGGTTGGTTGCGCAGCCTCGATCAGTTGCCGGCCGATCTGGCAGATCAACCGGATGTCGATGCAGCGGCGCAGCGGTTGATCGATACGGCCTGTGATCTGGAGATCAGCCCCGGGGTGACCTTGCAGTGGTTTGCGGTGCGGTTGGAGCCGCCCACCGCTTGAGATTCAGTCGGTTCGGCGTTGGGTCGGATCCTTCAGCAGGCTTGGCACCAGTTGCAGGATTCCGTCGGCCACGGCCTCTGGGGTTTCGTCGTTGATCACCACCGTCAGATCGGCCTCGGCATAGAGGGGACGACGCTCGTTCAACAGTGCGTTCAGAGCCGCCTCTGGATCGGCGGTTTGCAGCAACGGGCGCACGGTGCTGTCGGCGTTCAGCCGCTGCAGCAATTGATCGGGCACCACATCGAGCCAGATCACGATGCCGCTGTGGAGCATTCCCCAGTTCTCCGGCTGGGTCACCACACCGCCACCTGTGGCCACCACCAGCGAGTGGCGCTGACTGATCGCACTGAGCACCTGGCTCTCCAGGCTGCGGAAGCCCGCTTCGCCATCCCGATCAAAGATGTCCGGGATGCTGCAGCCCGCCGCCTGTTCGATCACGGCATCGGCATCCACAAAGCCATAGCCCAGGCGTTCGGCCAGGGGGCGGCCCGTGCTCGTCTTGCCGCTGCCCATCATTCCCACCAGATAGATGCTGCGCCCGGCAAGACGCTGCTTGAGGGTGGGGGTGGAATCCGCCATGACTCGGAAACGGCAATAGCTCATTAGGATGCCTCGCGGCCGGAACGTCACATGACTGAAACGAAGTCACAAGCACGGCACGGCCAAGGTCGTGGTTGTGTCATCACCAGGAGGGCCTGTTTCAGTGCCAGCCATCGCTATTGGCTGCCAGAACTGTCTGCCGATGACAACGCCGCCCGCTTCGGGCCCTGCGCTTTGGCTCCTGGCCATGGGCACAACTACGAGTTGATTGTCTCCATGGCTGGTGGTCTGGACGCCGACGGCATGGTGCTCAACCTCTCGGAGGTGAAGCACGCCATCCGCAACGAGGTGACTGGCCAGCTCGATTTCCGCTTCCTCAATGAGGCCTGGCCGGAATTTGACGTTGCTACCCCTGAAGGGTGCCTCCCCACCACCGAGGCCCTGGTGCGGGTGATCTGGCAGCGCCTCAGCCCCCATCTGCCGATCACGGCGCTGCGCCTCTACGAACAACCGGGCCTTTGGGCCGACTACCTCGGACATCCCATGGACGCCTTCCTCACCATCCGCACCCACTTCGCCGCCGCTCACCGACTGGCCCGTCCGGAACTCAGTCAGGAAGAGAACGAAGCGATCTACGGCAAGTGCGCCCGTCCCCATGGCCATGGCCACAACTACTTGGTGGACGTGACTGTGCGCGGTCAGATCGATCCCCGCACCGGCATGGTCTGCGACCTGTCTGCCTTGCAGCGTCTGGTTGATGATCTGGTAGTCGAGCCCTTCGACCACACTTTCCTCAACAAGGACGTGCCCTTCTTCGAGGAGTGCGTGCCCACGGCTGAGAACATTGCCCTGCACATCGCTGATCGTCTTTCCAGTCCGATCAAGGCCATCGGCGCCAGCTTGCACAAGGTGCGCCTGCAGGAGAGCCCGAACAATGCAGCCGAGGTGTACGCCGAAGCACCGCAACTGGAGATGTCCCCAGCTGCTCTTGATGCCGTGGCTGCCGTCTGATCGACGGCTTGATGCCCCGACGCTCCGCTCCATCACGCCCTTTCGTGCGGTTGGTGCTGGCCATCAGCCTTGATGGTCGCTTGGCACCGCCGGTAGGGGGTGCTGCCCAGCTGGGGGGTGAGGGTGACCGTCGCGCCCTGGAGCATGCGCTTGCCTGGGGGGATGCCTGCCTGATCGGTGCCGGAACCCTGCGGGCCCATCAGTGCACCTGCTTGATCCGCAGCCCTCAGCTGCTTGAGCAACGCCGAAGCGAGGGGCGAACCGAGCAGCCGGCCGCTGTGGTGGTGAGCCGATCCCCTGACTTCTCAAGCGCCTGGCGGTTTTTTAATCAGCCGCTGCAACGTTGGCTGCTGGCTCCTGAACCTGTGGATCAAGGTTTTGATCGTTGGTTCCCTTTGGCTCCAACCTGGCCGGAGCGGCTCCAGGCGCTTGGAGCGGCTGGGATTCAGCGTCTGGTGCTTCTGGGTGGCGCCCAGCTCAGCGCCGATCTGTTGCAAGCCGATTGCGTCGATGCCCTCCAGCTCACCTTGGTGCCCCAGCTCTTGGGCGGCCGCTTCAGTTGGTTGCCTTGCACCAATGCGCCGTTGCCAGCTGCCTTGGCGCAACCGGGTGCTTGGCAGTCCGAAGGTGCTGAGGACATCGGAGACGGTGAGTGGCTGGTTCGCTACCGACGGATCCGATCTGGTTAAGGTCGTCGCACAAGGGCCTAAGGCACCGTCGCCATGACGTCACTCACGGCTCGCTGGCATCGCTCCATCAACGAAATACCGGAGCAGCAGTGGAACAGCCTGGTTGGAGACGCAGCGATCCCCTTCTACCGCTGGAGTTGGCTGGAGGCCTTGGAAAGCTCCGGAAGCATCATCCCCGAGCAGGGCTGGCAGCCCCTGCATCTGGCCCTCTGGCGTAATGACATCCCGATTGCGGTGGCTCCGCTGTTTCTCAAGGGCCACAGCTATGGCGAGTTTGTGTTCGACCAGACCTTTGCCCGGCTGGCGGCGGATCTGGGGCTCCGCTACTACCCCAAGCTCCTGGGCATGAGTCCGTTCAGCCCAGTGCTGGGTTACCGCTTCCATGTGCGATCTGGAGAAGATGAAGCTCTGCTCACCCGGGAGTTGCTGCGGGCGATCGATCGCTTCTGCGAACAGAACGGCATCCTCAGCTGCAATTTCCTCTACGTGGATCCGCAGTGGCGGACCCTGGCGGAGGACGCCGGCTGTGCCGCCTGGCTGAACCAGCAGAGCCTGTGGAGCCGCGGCGACGACCAGACGTTTGAGGATTACCTCAAGGGTTTCAATGCCAACCAGCGCCGCAACATCAAGCGGGAACGCAAGGCTGTGGCCAAGGCCGGGATCACCGTGACACCCCTCAGCGGCGACCAGCTGGATCTGCCGCTGTTGCAATCCATGCATCGCTTCTACGAGCAGCACTGTGCTCGCTGGGGACCATGGGGGAGCAAGTACCTGGAAGAGGGCTTCTTTGAAGCGTTGGCGCGGCTGCACCGCGATCAGCTGGTGCTTTTTTCTGCCCATCGAGGTGACCCGCGCGATCCGGTGGCGATGTCGATGTGCGTGCAGGACGGCCGACAGCTCTGGGGCCGCTACTGGGGCAGCAACGAGGAGATCGATTGTCTTCACTTCGAAGTCTGTTACTACTCTCCGATCGAATGGGCCTTGGCCAACGGCATCGTCAGCTTTGACCCTGGAGCCGGTGGCAGCCATAAACGCCGGCGAGGCTTTGTGGCCCGTCCCCACGCCAGCCTGCACCGCTGGTATCAGCCCCAGATGGATCAGTTGATCCGTGCGTGGTTGCCCAAGGGGAATGGCTTGATGCTGGAGGAGATCGAGGCGATCAATTCGGAGCTGCCCTTCAAAGCAGAACCTCCGGCCTTGGCTTTGTAGGTTGAAGTCATGACCACAACCCCGGAAGCACCGGCATCAACCGCTGCGGCGATGGATGCTCTCGATCAGCGCCTGTCCCAGCGGTTCATCGCTCTGGATCCCAGTGGCTATTTCTTGATCAAACTGGATCGTGATGCGGCCGAATTGGTGCTTGAGCACTACGGCAACACCATCGATGACAAGGGGTTGGCCCGAGATTCCGAGACCGGTGAGGTGTTGCGCTGCGACGGGGGCAATGCTCCTCGGCGCCCTTCAGCGGTTTACCGCGGCAGTACGGCCAAACAGCTGGGCATCCAGCTCACGGAAGGGGAAGCCCCACACCCGGTCAGTCGCCTCGACCATGCCCTTTATTTGGGAAGGGAGTTGCAGAAGGCTGAGCAGTGCCTGCGTGACGGCACGGTGTATGTGCAGGACTGAGGATCAGACCGGCTGCAGTTTCAGCTGTTCACAAACCCTAAGAGCAATGGCCTAAACCCATGCCGGTGTCTGATCTAATGGTGGGGACCTCCTGACTTCCAAATGGGCGTTGGCATCTATCTCGGCCTGGTTGGTTCCGGCCTTGTCACGGCTTTTGTGCTCACCAAGCTGCTGAAGGGAATCAAGCTCATCTGAGCGGTTCCAATGTCTGCGCTCCTCGCTTTCGTATCCAGAGCAAAGCCACTGCAGCGCTGAGACCACCCGTGACTGCGAAAGCCGTGGAGAGAGTGGTGAACATCACCATCAGGGCAACGATCAATCCACTCAGCCCGCCTCCGCCCAGGAAGGCGATTTGGCTGAGCCCAGCCATCCGGCCTCGCATCACCTGAGGTGAGCCGATCTGACTAATTAGGTTGCAGCTGCTCAGCAGCCCGGCTGTGCCAGCTCCGATCAGAAAGGCCATGGCCAGACTGAACACAGGCCCTGGACTACGGGCCATTCCCAGCTGGGCCACTGCGGTAATCAAGCCAAACCCTCCGAGAGTGAGGAAAGGGCGCCGGCAGAAGCGTTGGCTGTTGCGTTGCAGCACCAGCCCGCCCACGATGCTCCCGCCCGCCAGCACGCTGGTGAACAGCCCCAGATCCGTGGGATTGGGTCCCAGTTGATCGAAGGCGATCAACGGGGCCAGTCCCGGGTGATAAAACCCGATCAGACACAGGACAGCGGTGAAGCTGAGCACCCCTTGAAGGGTGCCACCGCAGTGGTGCCAGGCGTTGAGCAGGCTGGCGTCTTGCCCGCTGCTGCTGCGCACTTCCTGATCCCGATTCGGGTTGAGCAAGAACATCACACTGGCGATTGGCAGCAGGTAGCTGGCCGCATCAATGCCCAGGGCCCAGGCCGGGCCAGTGGCCGCCAGCAACAACCCGCCGATCGGGGGGCCGACCAGCTTGCCCACGTTGAAGACCACCGAAAAGCTGGTGAGGTAGCCCGCCAGCTGTTCCGGCTGCTCCACCAGGATCGAGCAGTACTTGTTGCGCGCCGTTAACTCATAGGCGCCGGCGATGCCCACCAAAAGGGTGCTGCAGAGCAGGAGCAGCACCTGGGCTGTGCCCTCCAACAGGGGGATCGCTAGGGCCCCCAGTCCAGAGGCAGTCAGCAGTGCCCATTGCGCCTGCACCAGCACCCGTTCACAGCCCACCCGGTCGGTGCGCACCCCCGCTGGACCACTCACCAGCAAGCTTGGAAGTGAAAGAGCGGCGAAGTTCAACGCCAGCACGAAGGGGTCCACGCCCTCTTGCATCAGAATCCAGCCCTTGGCGGTGATGCCGGCGAAGGACCCAGCCGTGCTCACGCCGGAGGCGATCAGAAAAAGTTGGCGTTGCTGCTCGGTCCGCAGTTTGAGAAGGGTCAACGCTGGCGTTTCGCTGCGGCCACCATGGCGCGGGCACCAACAATCCTCCCGCTGAGGTCGTAGATGTCAGCCCCTGTGATCTCCACCGGCACCAGGCTTCCCGGCGCGGCCTGTTGACCATCGGCGCCGGGTTGCACCCGCACTTCACCATCCACTTCGGGCGCAAAGCGGGCGCAGCGCCCGATCATTTCGCCCGTTTGCGGGTTGTGCTGTTCGATCAGCACGTCAACAGTGCGCCCCACCCAGCGGCTGTTGCGTTCCTCAGAAATGGGTTGTTGCAGAGCCATCAGGGCATCCTTGCGGGTTTGGGCCACCTCGGGATCGACGCGATCGGGCAGGTCCGCCGCTGCTGTGCCGTCCTCCGGAGAGAAGGTGAACACCCCCACATGATCGAAGCGTTGGCGCTCGAGGAAGCCCATCAGGTGCTGGAAGTGCTCCTCTGTTTCGCCGGGGAACCCCACGATCAACGTGGTGCGCAGCACCGCATCGGGGAGTTGGTCGCGGATCTGATCCAGCAGGCGGTCGTTCACATCCGCCTGCCAGGGGCGGTTCATCGCCCGCAGCACCTCCGGATGGCTGTGCTGCAACGGCAGATCCAGATAAGGCACCACATTGGGCACCTCCCGGTAGGCCGCCAGCACGTCTGGGGTCAGCCCGGTGGGATAGGCGTAGTGGACCCGGATCCAGGGGATCTCCACGTCGCCAAGGGCTCGCAGCAGTTCCGCCAGCTTGGGTTTGCCGTAGAGGTCAAGGCCGTAGTTGGTGGTGATCTGGCTGATCAGGATCAGCTCCTGCACCCCCTGTTCCGCCAGTTGGTGGGCTTCAGCCACGATGGATTCGATCGGCCGACTGCGCTGATCCCCTCGCAGCTTGGGAATGATGCAGAAGGCGCAGCGGTAGTCGCAGCCCTCGGCCACCTTGAGGAAGGCCACCGCCTGGTCGGTGGTCCGTTGGCGTGGCAGGTGTTCGTCACCCACAAAGGTGGGAACGGCGCTCACCTGGTTCACCCGCTCCCCCGCTTCCACCCGCTGCAACACATCCACGATGTGCTGGTAGTCGCCGGTTCCCACGATGGCTTTGGCCTCGGGGATCGACTCCAGCAACTCCTCCTGGAAATGTTGGGCCAGGCATCCCGCGATGATCAATTCCTTGCCCTGTTCCGCCAGTCCCACCAGGGTGCGCACCGATTCTTCGCGGGCGTCCTGGATGAAGCTGCAGGTGTTCACCACCACAACGGCGGCATCCCGTTCATCGGTGCTGACGCCGTAGCCCGCTTCCGCCAGCAGCCCCACCATGTGTTCGGTGTCCACCCGATTCTTCTCGCAGCCCAGGTGGGCGAAGGCGACCGTCGGTTTCGTCGGGGTGCTGGTCATCACGTCGCCGGCAGGCCAAAGATCAGCCTACGAAGCGGCCTGATCACGCCGGAACTGACAGAATCCGATCACTTGAAGTTCAAGGATGGGCACCACCCGTCTCGTCAGCCGTCGCCGTCAGGATTCCGGCGCTAAGTGGGCCCGCATCGCCATGGCGGTGCTGGCCACCGCTGGGCTGATCGACACCGGTTCGATCACCCTGAAGCGCTGGGGTCTGCTCGGCAATCTCACCTGTCCGATGGGGGCCGACGGTTGCGACAAGGTGCTGAACAGTGCCTGGGGCACGGTGTTCGCCGGGATTCCGCTCTCGTTGGTGGGGGTGCTGGCCTATAGCGCTGTGCTGCTGATGGCGCTGCTGCCCCTGTTGCCAGGGCTGCAAGAGAACAAGGGTGACTTGTCCCGTCGCACCTGGTGGGGGCTGTTCACCGTGTCTCTCGGTATGGCCGTCTTCAGCGGTGTGCTGTTGGGGGTGATGCTGCTCAAGATCCAGGCCTTCTGCTTCTTCTGCGTTCTTTCGGCTGCGCTCTCCCTCACCCTGTTTGTGCTGTCCATCGTTGGTGGTGGTTGGGACGACTTCGGTCAGCTGCTGTTCCGCGGCGTGCTTCTGGCCCTGGCGGTGCTACTGGGGGGCTTGATCTGGGCGTCGGTGGTGGATCCAAACCGGCCCGACGCGGTGGCCAGCGGATCCGGCGTTGCACCCGTCGTCACCACTGAGAGCACGTCCGCTTCGATCGCCTTGGCTGAGCACCTCACCAGCAGCGGCGCCGTGATGTATTCCGCTTACTGGTGCCCCCACTGCCACGAACAGAAGGAGCTGTTCGGCAAGCAGGCCTCGGACCAGCTGAACGTGGTGGAGTGTGCGCCAGACGGTGAGAACAACCAGGCCGATCTCTGCCGCAGCAAGGGATTGGAGGGTTTCCCCAGCTGGGAGATCAACGGCAGCATCGATTCCGGAGTGAAAGGGCTCGACACCCTTGCGGAACTCAGTGGCTACAAGGGCGACACCGACTTCTGAATCAGGAGTGCCTTCAGTCCCGGACGGCACGGGTGACGATGCCCCGTTGCCGTTGTTGCCGGGAATGCTGCCTCCATTGCGGTAGCGGCGCAGGAGCATCGCTGCGGTAGTGGCCTCCCCGGCTTTCTCCGCGAAACAGGCAGGCCTCCAGCATCAGCCGGCTGGTCAGCAACCTGTGGTGGAGATCCAGCAACAGGTTCAGATTGCGCCGGCTGTTTTCAGCCAACAGCCTGGGGGCACAGGGGTCTTCCCGTAGCAGGGCCTGGAGCAGTGCCTGCTGCTCCAGATGTTGTTCGTCGGCTTTGACGTTGCCGATGGCCTGGCGCAGTCCAGCGGCGGATCGTTCCACCCCCGCCCGTCGCCAGCAGAGCTGCCGCAGCTGCTCGATGGCGTCGATCAAATGCGAGCTGCTGCAGCCGTCGAGGTCCAAGGCAAGCGGCTGCGTTTTGTCGCTGGCGAGGGCCGCTGGGACGGGGCCGAGCTCGATCTCTTTGAGGCGATGGGCGAACACCAGGCACTCCATCAGGGAGTTGCTGGCCAGTCGGTTGGCGCCGTGCAGGCCTGTGCAGGCCACTTCTCCCACGGCATAGAGCCCCGGCAGTGTGGTGGCGGCCTGCAGGTCCGTGGCCACCCCTCCCATCCAGTAGTGGGCGGCTGGGGCCACGGGGATGGGCCGTTCCAATGGATTCAGTCCGAGTTCGTCGCAGCGGTCGAGGATCGTTGGGAAGCGTCGTTCCGCTTGCTCCCGCGGGATGGCGGCGAAGTCGAGCCACATCTGCTTCACCTGCTGCCGCTGCATGGCCTGCATCAAGGCTCGGCTCACCTGGTCCCTCGGTGAGAGGTCGCGTTGGGGCAGGTGGGCCACAGGGCTTCCCCCGAGGGCATCCACCAGCACGCCGCCCTCTCCGCGAACGGCTTCGGAGATCAGAAAGCAGGGGGCGTCATCCAGGCGGATGGCCGTTGGATGGAACTGAACGAATTCCAGATCTTCCACGGCTGCGCCCGCCTGCCAGGCGAGGGCGATGCCTTCGCCACAGGCCTGGGCTGGGTTGGTGGTGTTGGCGTACAGATGACCACCACCGCCGCTGGCCAACACCACGGCACGGGCTTCGATTCCGTGAAGATGGGCCCCATCCAGCACCTGCACACCGCAACAGCGCCCATCGCGCACCAGCAGTTGCGTCACGCGCACGCCCCGGCGATGCAGCAATCCTGGCCGTTGCTCAACACGATCCCGCAGCACATCCACCAGGGCTCGCCCTGTGCGGTCCTGCACATGCAGCACCCGCCTGTGGCTGTGGGCTGCTTCCAGGGTGGTGGCCAGACCGTCCTGATCCCGGTCGAAGGCCATGCCCAGCTGCTCCAGGCGCTCCACGCAATGGGGTGCCTCCTCCACCAACAGCCGCACCGCATCGCCATCGCAAAGGCCGGCTCCAGCCAGAACGGTGTCCTCCGCATGGCTGTCGGCGCTGTCTTCCTTGCGGGTCACCGCGGCGATGCCCCCCTGGGCCCAGCGGCTGGAAGAACGCCGCCCTGTGTTGCGATTGAGCAGCAACACCTTGAACTCCGGCGGTAGATCAAGGCAGGTCATCAAGCCAGCAGCCCCGGCACCGATCACCACCACGTCCCAGGGACCTGAGGGGATGGGATCAGAGCTGCGGGGCTGGGCCATCACGGGGACAAAAAAACCGCCGGTGGGGTCCGGCGGTTCAAGCAGTCACAACCAGTGTGACGGGGTCAGGAATCAGCGGTATTGGCCGTCGTTGATGCGGTCGTCGCCCTCGTTCAGAGCAATGGAGGGAGGGGTGACGGTGAAGTTGTCGCGGTACTTCGCGAACAGCTCCTGCTGACGCTCGGTCAAATCAAGTGACAGAACGTCGTCGACGCTGTCGTAGGGGCCACCCAGCACGATCTTGCCGGCCATGGTCGGGTACATCCCAGGAAACTGCTGGAAACGGCGCACGGAGGAATTGTTCAAATCCACCTTGCCGTCCCGTGCGGCAATTTTGTCGTCCGCAATGTTGCGGATCTCATTGCCGGAATACTTGCTGCGAAGGTCGTCGTCGGCGTAGACGCTGCTCGGAAGCACGAGACCTGCCATCAGGCTCGCCATCACCAGTGCGCCGGTCAGCCAGCTCAGAAGCCGCTTCATCTCAACTCTCGATCAGGGGTCGGAACGGGTCGACCGGCAGTGCCGGCTCCGGAAGACTACAAGTCGTTGCGCCGTTCTAGCCTTTGAATCGGGGCAGCTTTTGCAGTTCGTTTCACTCGATCAGGCCACTGAGCCCGGGCTGCAGCAAGGCTGAGAGCAAGAACAAGCCATCCACCCAAAGGGTGGTGATTAAGACGGCAGCGGCCATGGATCCCGCTTCACCGGTGAAACCGCCGCTGTTCCTGCTCAGGCGACGTCCAGCCAACAGAACGAGAATTGCTGAGATAACCAGAGTGACCAGGGGCAGGGGCTGAAGCAGATGTGTCCCCGCTTGATGCAGCAGTAGCGGCGCTTGATCGAGGGAGGCTGTCACCACTGCGGGCCAAAACTGCATCACGCCGGTGGCCGCCATGGCCAGGTCGGTGCAAGCTGTGCCCACCAGGGACGACAAATAAAACGTTGCCGCCAGACGCCAGCGCCCCTGCAGGCCGCCCAAGGCCACGGGTAGGGCGAAGGCTTCCACCGGCAGGTGCAGAACGGGATGGGCCCGCAGCCAACCCCAGAAAATGCAACCTGCCAGCCAGCTACCGCTGAAACCCACCAGCAGGGAACCCAGGTCGGATGTTGTCTGGGAGCGGCTCTGGTGCATCACCAGTCCAGCTGCAACCAGAACTCCGGTGAACAAGGTGGCTGAGAACGGATCCAGCCTTACCCAGGGGGCTTGCAGGAACACCGGCAGCACCACCATGGCTGCGGCGATGCGGGCCACGGGAAAGGACCAAGACCGAGCGGGGGCTGATGTTTGCCAGGTGCCGCCGATCAAATGCCCTTTGTGAAGAAACTCACGGAACCTTAGAAGACATCATCAAGTGACGCGGCTGACATGCCCGCTTCGCCTGCCGGGGATACCGTCAGAGCAACACTCATACGTTGATGGCGGACCCTTCTGCATCCCTCAGCCTGCTGGAGGCCTGCTGGCGTGATCTGGTGTTGGGAGTGGTTCAAGGACTCACTGAGTTTCTGCCGATCAGCAGCACCGCCCATCTGAAGGTGGTGCCTGAGCTCCTGGGTTGGGGCGATCCGGGTGTCTCCGTGACGGCTGCCATTCAGCTGGGCAGCATCGTTGCCGTAATCGCCTATTTCCGGACTGATTTAAACCAGGTGCTGCGGGGCATCAGCCGCGCCTTTCGCAATGGCCAGTGGCGCGAACCCGAGGCGCGCCTCGGGTTCGCCATGGTGGTGGGAACCCTGCCGATCTTGCTGATCGGCTTAGGGATCAAATTCGCCTGGGCTCAGGGCTATGAACAGTCACCCCTGCGCAATGTTCCTTCGATTGCCATCGTCTCGATTGTGATGGCGTTGCTGCTGGCCTTGGCTGAACGGGTCGGCGCACGGTGCAAGCAGCTTCCAGGGGTTTCAGGCCGCGATGGCCTGCTGGTGGGGCTGGCTCAGGCCCTCGCATTGATCCCGGGGGTCTCGCGTTCCGGCAGCACCCTCACGGCGGCCTTGTTCGACGGTTGGAAGCGTGCTGATGCAGCCCGCTTTTCCTTTCTTTTGGGCATTCCTGCCATCACCATCGCGGGTCTGGTGGAGCTCAATGATGCTTTGGCTGCCAGCCCTGGCAACGGCCCCCTGCCGTTGCTTGTGGGCATTGGTTCAGCTGCAGTGGTGTCGTGGCTGGCGATTGATTGGTTGCTGAAGTTCCTGCAGCGCAACAGCACCCGGGTGTTCGTCGCTTACCGGCTGCTGTTCGGGCTGCTGTTGCTGGTCTGGTGGGGTGTTCACGGCGCACACTGAGTTCAGATGAAGTCGGCTTGTGTGGAATGAGCCATCCGCCGGGGTTGCCGTTGCAGCTCTGGATCCAAGTAGCAGTGGTCGTCAACCGCAGCCCGCGGTGGTGGCCTCCGTCGAGTCTGGCTCGATCGGGGAGGAGCTGGGTTTTGAGCCCGGTGATCAGTTGCTCAGCATCAATGGCATTCGCCCGCGCGATCTGATCGATTACCGCTACCTCTGCGTGGAGGAGGAGCTTTGCCTTGAGGTGCGTGATGCAAATGGTGCGCTGCATCGGGTGGAGTTGGAAAAAGATGCCGATGACGGCCTTGGGCTGGCTTTCACCGAGGCTCTGTTCGATGGTTTGCGCCAGTGCAACAACAACTGTCCGTTCTGTTTCATCGATCAGCAGCCCCCGGGGCGGCGCGACAGTCTCTATCTCAAAGACGACGATTACCGCCTGAGTTTTCTCTATGGCTCGTATCTGACGCTCACCAACCTGGGCGAGGCCGACTGGCAGCGAATTGAAGAGCAGCGTTTATCGCCGTTGTTTGTGTCGGTGCATGCCACGGATCCCGAGTTGCGCTCACGCCTGCTGGTGAATCCGCGTGCTGCCCAGGTCATGGACCAGATCGCCTGGTTTAACCAGCGCGATCTGCAGATCCATGCCCAGGTTGTGGTTTGTCCCGGACTGACTGACGGTCCTGCTTTGGCGAGAACGCTGAACGACCTCGCCTCCTTCGCGGCTGGCCCCTGGCCGGCGGTGCTGTCTGCGGCGGTGGTGCCGGTGGGGCTCACTCGCTTCAGGCCGGCTGACGATGGCCTGGTTCCTGTGGATCCGGACTGCGCCCGCAGGGTGATTGCTCAGGTGGAACCCATGCAGCAGCACTTTCAGGAGGTGTTGGGCACCCGTTTCGCCTGGCTCTCCGATGAGTGGTACCTGGTGGCGGGGTTGCCTTTGCCGCCCCGGGACAACTACGAGGATCTTCCGCAGCAGGAAAACGGCGTGGGCAGCATCCGTGCCTTCCTCGAAGCGTTGGATGCCGCAACTGAGGATTTGCCCAGCGCGGTTCCTCAGCCCCGTCGTTGCAGTTGGGTGGTCGGTCAGATCGTGGCGCAGGCGTTGCAGCCTGTGGCTGAACGGCTGAATGCTGTTGATGGCGTCGAGTTTCACCTGATCGGATTGCCGAGTCCTTATTGGGGGCAGGACCAAGTGGTGACTGGATTGCTGACGGGACAGGATCTGCTGTCTGGCCTGCAGGGCCGAGAGCTGGGCGATGAGCTGCTGCTGCCATCGGTGATGTTGCGGCAAGGGGAGCCCGTTTTCCTGGATGACATGACCCTGGAATCCCTGGCCGCGCAGTTGCCTGTCCCCATTCAGATCGTGCATGGGGCGGCTGACGTCGTGGACTCAGTTTTGGGTGCCGTAGGAAAAAGTTCCTAAGCTCCGAAAAATTTCTAGGTTGTCGTGCGGCGGATCACCGCAGTTCTGTGCCTCGTTGCGGGCGTTACTTCCACCGGTATTCTCCCCGCGCTCAGCGATGACGCATTTCAGGCTGATTCGGCCTTGATTGACCAGGCCACCCTCCCGGATGCGATTGATCTGAAGGGTGCTCGCCCGAAGGCTGATTCATCACTGTTGGCTCCGGCGCTTGATGTTTTGCCGCTCCCCCTCGCTCCATTGGCGGCTCCCGCCAGCTTGGGTCTTCCTGATGCCTCATCACAGGTGCGTATCCATGAGCTGCGTCCCTTAACGCTGGAGGAGGCAATTCAGCTTGCGGAGTTCAACAGCCCGAAGCTCAAAGCTGCGGCCAGTCAGGTGGATCAGGCTAAGTCTGCACTCCGTGCAGCGATCTCAGCTTGGTACCCAACCGTTGATCTCTCTTCCTCCGGGTTGCCCGAGTATTTCGCTTCCAACTCTTACCGCAATCCTGATTTCGGATCCGATCAATTCGCCCGTCAGTGGAAAGTCAATGGTGTTGTGAAGGTGAGCTGGGATCTGATTAATCCCGCCAGAGTGCCTCAGATCGCTGCGGCTAGGGATCGTTATGAGCGCGCTGGTCACGCCTACTCGATTGCGCTTCGTGACCTCCGTTTGGGAGCCCAGACGGCCTACTTCGATTTACAACGTGCCGATGCGGGCGTGCGCATCGGCCAGGACTCCGTCAAAGCATCATTGGTGAGTTATCGCGATGCGCGGGCGCGTTTCAACGCAGGAGTGAACACCAAGCTGGATGTCCTGGAAGCGGAGACTCAACTGGCTCGTGACCGCGACACTCTTACAACCAATCTTCGCGATCAGGATGAACAGCGTCGGAACCTGGCCAGGGTGCTGGACCTCCCACAAGACGTCACTCCTACGGCCGCGACGCCCGCACGCCCCTCGGGCCTTTGGAAGCGTTCATTGCAAGAAAGCATTACCGCTGCTTACAACTATCGAGAAGAACTTGACCAACTTCTTCTCGATATCTCGATCAACAACAGCCAGGCGAATGCATCTTTGGCAGCAGTGCAACCCGTCCTGAGCTTTGTCAATACCACCTCGTTATCGCGCACGGAAGGGCAGACCCTTCAGTCGTCGCTCAATAACGTCGATATGAGTGACTTCACCTATGGGGTGCAAAACAGCACGGCGCTGACAGCGAGCTGGCGCATCTTTGACGGTGGTCGTGCTCGTGCTGAGTACCGGCGATCAAAGCAGGCCGCTGAGCAGAGCCGCTTCGATCTCGCTGATCTGCGAGACCAGATTCGCTTTGAGGTGGAGCAAAGCTTTTTCGGTCTACGAGCTGCCATTCAGAGGATTGAAACCACAGCGATCGAAGTCCTTTCATCAAAAGAATCCTTGCGTCTCTCCCGGCTGAGGGTTCAGGCGGGCGTTGGCGTGCAGAGGGAAGTGGTGAACAACCAGCGTGATGTCACCCAGGCAGAGCTGAAATATGCACGCGCGATCAACAGCTACAACTCCAATTTGGCGCTGCTGCAGCGCCGTACAGGTCTGGATGCCTTGGTTGCCTGCAATGCGGTTTCACTGCCATCCACGAAGCTGGAACTTGATCAACCACTGATTCCAATTGAGCCCACGCCGCTGAAGAGCGCTTGCCCGTCGGTGGCCACCAGGCTCGTCGGTCAATCAAACTGAAACCAGTGTTGAGCAGTCTCTGTGGTGACATCTGTGCTCAGTGACGATCAACTGGGCGCTGTTCATCTGTTGTTGGACCGCATTCGCGCTCGTCAGCTGCAGGACTTTGGTCAGATCGGTTCCGACGTGAAGCCCGATGGCTCCTTGATCACTGACTGTGATCGCTGGAGTGATGCCGCTCTGGTGGAGGGTTTGGCCAGCATCGCCCCTGGTGAGGGTGTCCTTAGTGAAGAAGGATCGAAAACAGTCCCGAACACGCGGGCCTACTGGGTGGTGGATCCCCTGGATGGGACCACCAATTTCGCGGCGGGCATTCCTTACTGGGCGATTTCCGTGGCTCGCTTTGTCGATGGCCGTCCGAGTGAGGTTTTTCTGGATGTGCCAGCCCTGAGTCAACGCTTTGTCGCTTTGCGCGGTCGGGGTGCCACTCGAAACAATCAGCCGCTTAGCTCGGAGACCCGAGCTCTGGCTACCAGTGCTTGCGTTTCTCTTTGCAGCCGCTCGATTCGGGTGTTACAGCGCAAACCGGATCAGCGTTTTCCCGGAAAGATTCGTCTGCTTGGTGTCGCCAGCCTCAATTTGGTGAGTGTTGCGATGGGGCAGACCATCGCTTCCCTGGAGGCCACGCCCAAGATCTGGGATCTGGCGGCGGCTTGGTTGGTGCTCGATGAGTTGGGTTGTCCGATTCGTTGGTTGGATGCTGATCCAGCGCAGCTCTCTCCAGGAGAGGACGTTGCCGACCTTGGCTTCCCTGTGTTGGCGGCCGGTTCATGGGCTCATCTGGCGCGTTTTCTCCCCTGGGGAGAGGCCCTAGTGCAGCCATGAAGGGTCGCCATTGCGACCTCGGGGTGTGTGGTGTTATGGTTTTGTCTTGCGCGGGAGCCGAGAGGCGAGCGCGCAAGCCGAAGCGCTTGAGGCGAAAGTCTTGATGTGTCTGAGGCGGCTTACGAGACCA
>Ga0189274_100190_pt1 | contig 30710 bp, 38 predicted proteins | sample N5B1minimetaG_FD_130323 | JGI IMG/M metagenome (GOLD analysis project Ga0189274, IMG submission 130323) | Marine microbial communities from the Costa Rica Dome - N5 B1 mini metaG | ecosystem: Environmental > Aquatic > Marine > Oceanic > Photic zone | place: Costa Rica: the Eastern Pacific...
CATGTCCAATTTGATTAATGGACGAGATGCTGAAGAAGTTTACGGCAAAGGTAAGAACGATCATAAAATCATCAATTCAGCCATCACCTTAGCTGATACCATGAAAGATCATCAGGTGATCATGGTAACCAAGGATATTAACTTGCGCCTCAAGGCGAAAGCAATCGGACTCATCTCTGAAGATTACTTGACTGGAAAGGTAAAAGATGTCGAAAAAATAGAAGATGGTTTTCCGGTGATTGATGTGCTCGAACCAAAAGTAATCAACGAGTTATATAAGAAAGGAATGATTCCTGAAAAAGGCCTGCTCGGAGACAAGAAAGTAGCCAATGGATACTATATTCTAACCAATGGAAAAGATTCTGTTTTGGCGCGTTACGACCAGAATGACGATTACATTGAGCGTGTAGAAAAAGAATACATATACAGTGTAAAGCCAAGAAATGCAGAACAAGCATTCGCGGTGAACGCTTTGTTGAATGATGATATTAAGCTGGTTGCATTGCAAGGTGTTGCCGGAACCGGAAAAACGTTACTGGCCTTGGCATCTGCACTTGAGCAAAAACACAAATACAGCCAAATCATTTTAGCGCGTCCAATCATACCTTTGAGTAATCGCGATATTGGATTTTTACCTGGAGATGCTGAAGAAAAGATTTCTCCGTACATGCAGCCCTTGTGGGATAATCTAAAATTCATTAAAAATCAGTTTAAGTCAACTGAGAAAAAAGTGAAGGTTTTAGAAGAAATGGAAGAGAGTGGAGAATTGTCAATTACCGCACTGGCCTTCATTCGTGGACGTTCATTATCTAATGTGATGTTCATTATTGATGAAGCGCAAAACCTTTCACCGCACGAAGTGAAAACAATCATCACTCGAGCAGGTGAAGGCACCAAAGTCGTATTCACGGGAGACATCAATCAAATTGACACCCCGTACATGGATGAAGAATCAAATGGTTTGACCTATCTAATAGATCGCCTGAAAGGACACCCACTTTTTGCAAGTGTTCGTCTTGAAAAAGGAGAACGTTCTGAGCTAGCCAATTTGGCGAATGAGTTGTTGTAGGGAGGGTGTTTTTACTAATTAACCGCCCTTCGAGAGCCTCAGGGCTCCTTTCTCATTCGTTTTGATTAATAAAAAAGTGGACGGTTGAAGTTATTGAAATGTTTACGGATGTACTGTATAGTGTATTTAGGTGAGGCGGCCGATCCCAATAGCTATCCGTACCGAAGCCCATCACAATGATTAAAGGATATATGTACATATTGAAATGTTCTGATGGATCTTATTATACTGGAAGCACAAAAGATTTAAATAAACGTCTTCAAGAACATCAAAATGGCCAAGGTGCAAGACATACAGCCAAGCACGGCCCAGTTGAGTTGGTTTATTATGAAGAGTATCAGCGAATCGATTTTGCGTTCAATCGTGAGAAACAGTTGAAGGGTTGGAACCGTAAAAAGAAACAAGCTCTGATTGACGGACGGCTAGACGATTTATCTGGATTAGCAAAGGCGTACAGAGATTTTTCAGAGTAACTTGTTTAACCGCCCTTCGAGAGCCTCAGGGCTCCTTTCTCATTTATATGGTACATTAAAATGTTAGACGGTTGAGATTATTATGAGTTTTACCGTTTTACTACTTTTAGATAAGAGCGAGGCGGCTGAGGCTCTCGAAGCCCCGAAAGCTATTGGGAGCGAAGTCCCGGTAAAAATTTGTCACCATAGACATATAGTTTTCGTCTAGGAGTTATGAGGTTACTTTTGCTCCTGATTATTATTCAAATAACTGGTTTTGGTCAAGAACCACTTCAATTTCTTGAATTGGGTTTTGAGCCATCTTATTGTAGGACACAACCTTATCAATCTGGCAATGGAGTAGTGTATGCGGCTGCTATCGGAGGTCAGCCAGATTATACTTACCTGTGGTATGACCATACCAATCAAACGTATTTCAACAATTCAACTGTTGGCGGATTGAATCCGGGCTTCTATTCTGTGAAGGTATTCGATAGCAATGGTGATTCAATTCAAACTACTATTCATTTGGATTCTTTGGCTCCTGAGGCACAATTTTCTGTTTTTTCGAATCAATTGATCTCAAATGAAGATGTTTTAATTGGTGAATCTCCTGCAAACGTAGAGTTCACTAATATTACAAATTCTCAAACGATTTATTCTCCTTGGATTCAGGCACATGAAAGCTTTAAATGGAAGATAGGTGAAAATCCTTGGTCGAATTATCAAAGTTATGAAGAGTCAAATAAAGTATTTTCAACAATTCATCAAGAAGGTGAACATGAGGTCTGCCTGATGTATGAAACTATAAATCAATGCCGAGACACAACGTGTAAATTAATTCAAATCGTAGAGCCTTGGATTTCATCCACAGAATCCAAAAATTGCATGATTGTTAGTTCTTCAAATCAATTGGTCCACATGAATGACACAAAAGAATCATTATTGTTGTTCGTTTTTAATACTCAAGGTTCGCTGGTACTAGAAATTGAATCATCTCCTGGGTTAAACACAATTGATTTCTATCAAGCTTCAGCCAATTACATTGCGAAAGTGGTTGACCCTGTCACTGGTGAAGTAATAGAGTCTTTTCAATTTCATTTTTAGAAGTTAACTCCTAGGTGCACAATCACGCCAAAATGACTCTTGAATCCAGATTCCGAATCAACAAATTGACGAGAGTACTCAGTGGGGTAGTAATTGATTCCAGGTTGTAGGTTGGTACTTAATGAAAACCATTCATTGAATGAAAAGGTGACTCCGCCCTCAACTCCTAATGTGATGGTATGAATCAAATCTAAGTTGTTGTAGGTGTAGGTGGTAAACCCTCCTAGACTAGGGGAAATCCAAAAGTCTTCATCAAACCATTTCATAAAATATTTATGGAAAACAAAAGTCCCTCCAACTTGTGAAATTCCAGATCCTGCCTTGTAAAAACGGTAATTGACAACTGATCTAAATTGAATGGCTGTTAAGTTATCGAATCGATATTCGTAATTGAATGGAGCAATGTTGACCTCAAGCGCTTTGATCGTATCATAAGGCTCTAGCAAAAAGGACGGTTGAATACCTAAGTAATGCTTTTTTGATAAGATGTTTTGTCCAAATCCAGTATGGAATGATAGGGCAAATAACACTAAAAAGGAGATACTTTTTAACGATTTCATGAATTGGAATTTCAGATTTTTATTGAATTGGCAACCCTCAAAAATGAGGCCAAAAAAGAGGGGTATAGAGATCTTTCATTTGGCTGAGTATTTACCGATTTTTATAAGCCTCAGTTCACGCCATTCCGGCCTCAATTACTATCTTCGTAGCCTAAAATTTAAATCATGCCAAAGAATTTCGTTGAAGAATTAAGATGGAGAGGAATGTTGCAAGACATCATGCCTGGAACCGAAGAATTACTTGAAAAAGAAATGGTGACTGGTTACGTTGGCTTTGATCCAACGGCTGATTCCTTGCATGTTGGAAGCATGATTCCGATTTTGTTATTGATGCATCTTCAGCGCGCTGGGCATAAACCAGTTGCACTTGTGGGTGGAGCGACAGGAATGGTGGGTGATCCTTCAGGAAAATCAGATGAACGTAATCTGTTAGATGAGGAAACACTTAACAAAAATGTGGCTGGTGTTCGCGCACAGTTGGAGCAGTTTTTAGATTTTGATTGTGGTGACAATGCTGCGGTTATGGTAAATAACTATGACTGGATGAAAGAGTTCTCTTTCATTGAATTTATACGCGATATCGGAAAGCACATTACCGTGAATTACATGAGCGCAAAAGACTCTGTAAAAAAGCGTATTGAAACCGGAATCTCATTTACAGAGTTCTCGTACCAATTACTTCAGGGATATGATTTCTTACACCTGTATAATGATATGGGATGTAAACTTCAAATGGGAGGTTCAGATCAGTGGGGAAATATCACGACTGGGACAGAATTGATCAGAAGAAAAGCGGGTGGAGAAGGATTTGCGTTTACCTGCCCGTTAATGACAAAGGCAGATGGCGGAAAGTTTGGGAAAACCGAGAGCGGAACCATTTGGTTAGATCCAAAAAGAACTTCACCTTACCAGTTTTACCAATTTTGGTTCAATGCTTCTGACTCTGATGCAGGTAAATACATCCGCACCTTTACGTTTTGTGAAAAGGCTGAAATTGAGGCATTGGAAGCTGAGCATGCTGAAGCACCTCATTTAAGAGTGTTGCAAAGAAGATTAGCAGCCGAAATTACCAAGATGGTGCATGGTCAAGAAGCCTTAGACTCTGCATTGAGAACTACAGAGATTCTTTTCAATAAAAAATCAACGATTGATGATTTAAGACAATTGAGCACGCAAGATATTTTAGATGGTTTTGCCGGTGTTCCGCAAGCTACCGTATCTAAAGCTGACATTGATGCAGGTTTAGGAATCATTGATGCATTGTCAGCCAAAACAGGATTCTTAAAGTCAAATGGTGAAGCTAGACGTGAATTGAAAGGCAATGCTATTTCTGTCAATCGTGCTAAGGTTCAAGAAGATTATGTCATCACTGCTGATGATTTAATCAATGATCAAATGGTGTTGATCGGAAAAGGGAAAAAGAACAACTTTATTATTATGGTTGACTAATCTTGAAGCGACAGCTCAGGTTTGTTCACGTACACCTCTAATTCTTTTCCACGCTTGTACATTGCGTGAAATTTCACTTGCCCTGATTGGGTATAGATAATCTTTTCTTTGTGTTGAAAGTTCTGCATGAATTCTTGATCTTCCCACACCTGGCCATTTTCATGATATGAAATTGATTTGCCCTCCAACTTACCATCAAAGAACTCCTTTGAAATCTTGAGTTGTCCTGAAGGGTAGAACTCTTCACATTTTCCTGTAAACCCTTCTCGTTTTACAAAACGGTAAAAATGATTGTAGCTATTGCTGAAAATCAACTCATCACAGTTGCAGTAGGCAGAGTCAATGGCCACTTCTGAATCTGTAGATTCGGTTGAAGAAGCCTCTTCACCGCAACTAAAAAGGATGAATAATAGTAGAATCGAGACAATTATTTTCATAAGGTAAAGGTAAGGTGTTTGAAAGACTTGGTAAGTAGAATCAAGGGAGATATTTTAATTGGATGGTGCTGTGTAACAATTGTTACAATTCCTTTAGAAGAATATGAATAGATTTGGTAATTAACCTACCTATTCCTATGAAAAGACACTTACTATTGATCTCAGTAATCACTGGGGTTTCTGCATTTTGCCAAAATTCATTATTTATTCCACCTCTTTTGTCGGGTCAAACAATTGATTTAACGCTTCAAGAAGGAACTACTGTTTTCTACTCAGGTGTTACTACTAACACAATGGGAGCAAATGGATCTTTGCTGGGTCCAACCCTCCTGTTAAAGAGAGACTCTTTAGTGTCAATAACAGTGAATAATCAGTTAGCCGACACCACAACTATTCACTGGCACGGTTTACACGTAGCTCCTGAAAATGATGGAGGGCCACATAGCATCATACCACCAAATACAAGCTGGAATCCAGAGTTTATAGTGATGGATAAGGCAGGTGTCAATTGGTATCATCCACATTTACACATGAAAACTGATGAGCATGTTTCCAAAGGAATAGCAGGTTTGATAATTGTGCAAGATGAGGAAGAGCAAGGTCTAAATTTACCAGACACTTATGGTGTAGATGATTTCCCAATCATCATGCAAACAAAAGGGTTTGATGCATCAGGTCAAATTGAGGTTCATACTGAATTAGATACTGCTGTTATGACAAATGGTACAGTTGACGCATTTGTAGATTTGCCTGCACAGGTAGTTAGGTTAAGGCTTTTAAATGGCGCTTCTCAAAGAGCTATAGAAGTTGGGTTTTCTGATAATCGTGCGTTCAGTTTGATTGGTACTGATGGTGGGTTATTGAGTGCACCCGTAAGCATGACAAGATATAGAATGGCTCCAGGACAGCGTGCAGACATTCTAATCGACTTGTCATCAAGTTTGGGAGATAACTTTCAATTAATGTGTTTTGGTTCTGAACTACCAAACGCAATTTACGGAGCGTCACAACCTGGAATGGGACCTGGCGCAACAGCTTCACTAGTTGGGTATACTGATAATCCTTTGAATGGAAATGATTATTCGTTTTTGGATATTAACGTAGTAGCTCAATCTTCTACTCCTGTACTCACGATTCCGAGTACTTTGGCAACATTTACCCCTTTAACTGAAGGATCAGAAGATATAGTGCGAAACTTGACATTTACTTCTGGAGGAGGAATGGGCAATTTAGCAGGGCCATTTCTGATTAACGGTACTTCTTTTGAAATGGATGTTATTGATTACAATGTACCATTGGATAATATAGAAATATGGTCTTTAACAAATCAAACGCCTATTGCTCATCCGTTTCATATTCATGATGTTCAGTTTTTCATTCTAGATATCAATGGTGTTCCACCTCCTCCTGAATTACAGGGGTACAATGATGTCGTTTTGGTTCCGGCAGGTATGGGAAATGTTAGGTTTATTGCAGAATTTAATGATTTCGCCAATGACTCAATTCCGTACATGTTTCATTGTCATATGTTGACCCATGAGGATATGGGGATGATGGGGCAGTTTTTAGTAACTGATGCTACCCAAAGCATTTCTGAACAGCATGATTATACAGTCAATGTATTTCCAAATCCAGTTTCTGGAGGTGTTGTCAATGTAGAAGTTGGTCCGAATTTTGGCCAGGTTTTATCTTGTAAGTTAATCGGCGTTGATGGTCGGGTCGTTGAAGAATTAGCTGTAGATAAAATGAGTGGTCAGGTAAGCTGTGCTGTAAATCAATCGGGTACGTTTATTTTGGCAATTGAAGGTGAGCAACTCACTTTGCAGAAAATGATTGTGATTGAATAGAGTTTATTTTAGTTAGGCTTCACCAATTCCCACTCTTCATCAGTCAGCACATCTACCAGCCACAATTTTTGTGCAAATTCTTCATCTGAGTAGTGTCTTTCCCAGCCAACAAAGGCGTGCTCTTTGGTGTAATAACTATATTGCCAATACGTATATTCATCACCTGATGTGGTGTTGGTGAAGTGGTATTCACCGCGCATTTCTATTCCTTCTTCATGATGGCCCATCACTTCAAGTTCTGTAAACCTTTCGAAATTTCTTTGTTTATTGAAAACGGTCGGAAAGTCGGGGTAGGGTAGGTCGAGTTCGTACTCATACTCTGCATTGCTGTCCCACATGAAAACCTTTTCTCTCGTGATTTTAGCTTTTGTTTCTTGACCGTTGGAAAAAGAAGAGTAGACAATGAATTTAGAACCTGAATCATTGAAACTTTCACGTGAGATTTCAGTTAGGATAAATTTGGCATTGTACACTTCTGTAGTAAGTTCTTGTCGCATGGGGTCGGTAAAAACGCGCCAATATTGTCGACCATCTGGGTTCCCTATTTGATCATACACGAATATTTTCGGATTCAAGTAATCATTGATTTGATAGTAATAGGGTTTCAATGACTGATCTGATGAGCAAGCCGCAAAGAACAGAAGGGATAGTATTCCAACAACAATTTGCTTCATTTCTTTGGAGCATTTTTCTGTTTTTTCTCCCAGTTTTTCTTGCGAACGTATTTAGCGATTTCGTAGGCCGCTAAATAGATGGCAATGATCATGACGTAGAGATTCAATCCTCTGAAATTATAAGGATACCCACCATTAAAAAACACACCCCAGAAGATGAACAAGGTCCAGAGCATGGCTGCCACGAAAATACCCAAGTTAAGGCTGTCTTTTCCTTTGTGAGACAACATCCCACTTATGGCGTAAGCAGTTAAGCCTCCTGTAGCTAAAAGCATCAAAACAGCTTGGCCAGGCCAATGCATCACTTTGAATAAGAAAGCAATAAAAAGTACGCCTCCCCAGATAAATAAAACTCGGGATTTAAAACTATTATAGGTAGGTTGTTGATGCTGACTGACATCATCTAAAATCTTTTCCATTTTTTGGGTTTTTACTAAAGGTAAGAAAAGTGGCAAAACATTCAAATTTTGCTAGATGTACTCAAGACATACAATTTAATAGAGGCATCAAAGGTGTCTAACTTTTGAAAGTCACTGTATCCAATTTGCTTGAGTAATTGATCAATTCCTCCCTTATTAAGGTGTTGTTTGAAATTGGGATAGTGTTTATTGAATCGCTGATCTAACCATAATAAAAAGCGGTCTTTAAGACCTTGAGGTTTGCAAAAACCAGCTAGGATGAGGTGATCTGAATGTTGTACTAGTTTAATCAATAGTTCTTCAGCTAGATTCCAGGGCAAAATGTGCAGGACAAGGCTTGCTACAGCATAATCAAAATGTTGATCAGGCATTGGGTCAGTTGTCACATCAATTGTCTGAAAATTGAGATTACTAATTTGATTCTCCTGAGATTTGTATTGGGCGTATTCTGTCAGTGCTGCTGAAATATCAAGGCCAACTCCATGATTGATTTTTGGTGAGAGTTTGATAAGCAAATCCCCAGTACCGCTTCCAACTTCTAACACGCGTGTATCAGCTGCGATCAAATCTATAATTTGTTGACGGATGGGAGACAGGTATTTGTCTACCGTTTTTGCTTTGACTGCCCCTTTCATAGATTACATAGAGATGGCTTTTTCGACTTTTTTCGTCACTGCATCAATGAAATAGTCGGTGTCATAGGTGCCCTCCATAGTGGCTTTCAGGTTCTTGGTGTTTACAATCCAGCAAGGCTTTTCATATTCATAAACGCCATCAAAACAAAAGGTAGCTTGCCTGATTTTTGTATCCTCCAAACGAGGGCCTAAATGTTGTTTTACTATTTCAATGCATTCTTCTCTGGTCAAATGGTTTTCGACTTTGTGCGGATACATCCAATTATCACCGTTCTTTAATCCTTCAACTTCTTGTTTCTGCAAGGAAATCATCAATTGATTATCAGGGAATTCTTTGAGCGGAAAAGCAAAAAATGATCCAGTAGCTCCATCCACCTTTTCAAAGAATTTATATTGCTTTGGATGTATTTCGAATCCTAAATGATACTCCGACAAATAGGCTCTTCCAATTTCAAATGCCTCTTCTGCTGCTATCGGAAATTTTTCCTTGAACGACTCATAGTACACTTGAAATTTTTTAATAAACTCGGTCAAGTCACCTTTCACCAATTCAGGACTTATTTTTTTAGGATGTTTCTGAGTCACATACTCTCGATTCAATGACTGCGCAAATTTCTCTTGACCTTCTTTGTTCATGGCCTTTGTGAAAGAAACGAACTCAAAGTGAAGTTCTTGACCAAATTTTGGATGTTCATATAAACGAACATCTTTGATTTCATCCCAAGTAAAAAAAGCTGCATCCCAACCGCGTTCATTGAGTAAGAATCCTTCTTCATTGATGGCGTAAGACGGAAACTTTTTGTTGCGTTGAAGATAAGAGATGAAAGGGATAATAGGTCCAAGTAACATTCCGAAAATAGCAACTCGCGTTCCCATTTTTGTATAGGGAATGGCAAATCCCATGTAGTTTTTAGAATAGAAATAAAGTCCAAAGCACACCACGAACAACAATCCAAAAAAGATGTAGACTTTAATGTAGCCTTTTAGCATTCTCATGAGTGCATGTCTACCGAACGGATTTGGCCAATGTTCAAGTTCAAATTTTTGCATGGATTTTAGTTTGATGAAAGATAACAAAAATGCCTTTTATGTTACTTATTCAATAGCTTGATTTGATTGAACTATAACGATTTGAGCCAATCTTTTTTTGTGAGCTTGTACCAATTGCATAAATCGCCTTCAAATTCGAAGTTTTCAACGAATTGTAGGCCTATTTTCTTCAGGATTTTGTTAGATACAACATGCTGAATATCGGCTGCTGCACCAATCTCATCTAACTTCATTTCTTCAAATCCAAATCCAAGAGAAATGAGTGCAGTTTGCGTGGCTATGCCTTGACCCCAAAATTTTTTTCGAAGTCGATAACCCAAATCATAGTAGTTGAATTCTGCTCGCAAGCCCTCTTCGTATTTGAGGCCGGTCCATCCCACAAATTCATTCGTGGTTTTTTCAATTATAGCCCATCTTCCAATACCGTTCTTTACATACTGATCGCGCACTTTAAGAATAGTTGCTAAGGCCTCCTCTTTAGTTTTTATGGGTTTATTTCCTAAAAATTTGTGCACTTCAGGGTCGGAGTCTAATAAAAATATACCGTCAGTATCACTTTCCTCAAGGTCTCTGAGTATAAATCGCTCGGTTTCAAAATGTATGTTCATTTGCTGACTATTGTTCTTCTAAAATTGATGATCCTTTTGAATGATCCCCGGATGTCCATTGCCATTTTTCATACAAACGAATTTTTCCAGTCTCTAATATTTCCGGAGTTGATTGACATGTTCCGGTCATAATCTCATGCTTCAAGTTTACTTGGTGATACCGCATGTCAATGTTGCCAGCCAAGTCAACTATTCCAATGAGGTGTCCTTCAATAATGTTCCCTCCAGAATAAGTACATGTAATGATGTTCTCTTTTTGCTGATACACAAATACGGTTTCGTTTGTTGTTTCAGCATTTGAGGAATTACTGACTGGCTTGAAAACTTTGCCGTTGTAGTTGATCATGATGAGGTGAGTTCTAGCTTTTATTGCAACTTAACGCAAGGTACGCATTTCTCCACTCAGATTGTTTAGCTTTTAGCCGGCTTTAGAATGAAACTACGTTCGCTAAACGCAGGTAATGAGAGAGAGCCCTCATAGAAAAATTCTAGTTTGTCTTTGTCATCCATTAACCCTAAGCTGTAAAGTACTGGAACATAATGATCAGGAGTTGGAGAGGCCAATTTTCCTAGTTTGTGACTGGTTAAGTAATTGGTCAAATTTGAAACATTTCTCTGTTCTAACTGCACTTTTAACCAAGCGTCATACTCTTCTTCCCATCCGAATGGGGTCATGTCGTTTTTTCGCATTTTATCCATTGCTAGCGATAAGTTGTGAATCAAAGATCCGCTACCAATAATAAGTACTCCTTTATTGCGCAGTGATTTAAGTTGTTTCCCTAAATCCAGATGATATTCAGGTGAAGCATTATAGTTGATACTCATTTGAAAGACAGGTACATCTGCTTTTGGAAAAAGGTGCATCAGCATTGGCCACGCTCCATGATCCAACCCCCATTCGTCAGTTAACTCAATCGTTTCAATCAATTTTGCTATTTCTTGAGCAATTTCAGGAGCACCTTTAGCAGTATACTTCGGGTCGTAATAATGTTCTGGAAAACCGTAATAGTCGTAAATCTGTTTTTGTTGTAGTGAATTGTTGATATAGGTTTTATTATTGGTGCACCAGTGAGCCGATACGACCAAAGCCGCCTTCACTTCATAGTCTTTTTGAAGTTCTTGACCTAGTTTGAACAGTTTCATCCAAAAAGGACGTTCTTCTTTACTTAAAGGAATATCCATAGGGTTACCATGTGAAGTAAACAAAACTGGCATCTTTTTGCTTTGTTTTGGCAAGTCGTCTGTGTATTTTTTTAAATCATATAGCGTGTTCATAGCTCCCAAAGTAGTTGAAGTGGCCACTGAAACAGCTCCACCAAGTATTAATGAATTTTTGATGAATTCTTTTCGGTTCATAACACATGTAAATTTCAGTATTCAATTGTTTTACAATGTAAAATTCTCGAGAAATTATGTTTTCTGCATTAATCTAGATTAATAATTGAGCTTCATCAATTTAAAGTTAAAGAGAAGGTTTGTCAAAATAAAGATGTTCTTATACTTTTACATCATGAGGTCATTCATTCAATCGCTTCATGCGGCAGATCATTTAACAGAGTTTGAGAGAGATAAGCTTTCTAAGGGTATTTATGAGCAAGATGTGAAAAAAGGTGTTGTGCTTCAAACAGCTGGAGATATACAGGGTAAAGCCTTCTATGTTAAAAAAGGACTTTTGCGCTCGTATACGATTGATGAAAAAGGAAAAGAGCATGTATTCATGTTTGGTCCAGAAGGTTGGGTAGTTGGTGATTTCGAATTGCATACAGGCTCCTCAGCGGTTTTAATGGTGGATGCTATTGAAGATTCTGTTGTTGAAGTAGTGAACCTAAGTATCCTTGAAGAAGTGTCTCAGTTGATTCCTCAAACAGAAGTTCCGTTTGAAATCAATCGGTTGATGAATCGTGTGAGAGTTTTGCAGAAAAGAATCATTTTATTGATGAGTGCAACAGCAATAGAACGCTATGAGGATTTTGTCGAAACCTATCCTGATATTGTGCAAAGGGTTCCGCAAAGAATGATTGCATCTTATTTGGGGGTAACACCTGAAGCCTTAAGTAAGGTGAAGGGTGAATTTTTAAAGGGTAAATAGTCTTTCTTAATCTAGATTAACGAGTTTTTATTGGATTTGTTGGAATTTTGTTCTGACAAAAATGAAGAATTATGGATATTACTTTATGGATATTACAATGCTTTCTGGCAATCATGTTTTTAATGGCTGGTATCATGAAATTGACTCAGTCAAAAGAAAAATTAATGGAAAAAGTAGGGGAGTGGATTTCAGATTGGGATATCAAATCAATCAGACTTATAGGTGCACTGGAGTTGCTTGGGGCTCTAGGGCTGATCTTACCTATGTTATTGAATTTGATTCCAGTACTGACTATTGCGGCTGCTGTTGGCCTAGGGATAACTATGATAGTTGCGGCTTTCATACATCTAAACAGAAAGGAAAATAAACAAGTGGTGATGAATATTGTGCTTCTTCTACTCGCAGTGTTTATAGTAGTAGGAAGATTTTTTTTCGCACCAATTTTATAAACAATAAAAACAAAACAAATGAAACTATTATTTGCACTTATGATGGGCCTTCCAATGGTAGGTTCTATGAACACACTTACGGTTAAAACAGATGCTGTCAAAATCTCATTTCTTGCTGATATGCAAAAGACTGAAGGAACTATTGGGGGATTTGAGGCCAAAATAAAATTTGATGAAAAGGATTTGATGAACTCCTCAATTGAAGGTTCGGTAGATGTTAATACCATTAGTACTGGTATTGAAAAACGAGATGAGCATTTGAAAAGCGCAGACTATTTTGAAGCTGCCAAATATCCGAAAATGACTTTCAAATCATCTTCAATTCAGCAGAAAGGTAGTACATACACTATGAATGGAATGATGAAGATAAAAGATGTTGAGAGAGCAGAGTTAATTACCTTTTCTTATGTTGACAAAATGTTTAAAGCGGAAACTATCATACAAGCAGCTAACTACCAGTTTGGATATGAGAAGAAAAAGCCAGAAAAAACAAACATCAAAATTAGTTTTGTGATTCCGGTAGAATAATTTTCCGAAACAAAAAAAGACGCTTTAGAAGCGTCTTTTTTTGTTTGAATAATAAAAGTGAGCAATTCAATAATTACTACCAAAAGTCAAATAGTAGCGATCTTCCTCAAGCCATTCGCCATTATCTTCGCTGTTCTTATCTATTTCAATCATTCCATCTGGATAATAGAAAACAGTCGAGTAATCACTCATGGTAAAAGCGTATCTCGAATATTCTGAGTTAACTCCGGCCTTGAATAAATTGAGTTCCTTCATCATTTCTTTGTGAACAGTCATCCATTCAAAAATATCACCATACTTACTCGGGTATTTTTTGTTGAATTCATTTGCGTTTAATTCATCCAAAATAACTTCTGGTTGATTCAACTCCAAGCCAAGTAATCGATAATTTGAATCGATTTTATCAATTCGATACTCATAGAAGCTGGAGTTGTAATGCTCTGAAAATCCCAGGTGTTCTGAAAACTGCTCAAGGCCTACCAAGCAACTGATTCGGTCAATCGGGTCATTCCATCCAAAAATAGTGTAGTAATTACCGTTTTTTGTCAGGTATACGGTGAGTTTATATCCTACATCCTCAAAATGTAAATCGTCAAAAACGGCTAAATCTGTTTGTTTTAACTTTTCTACCAATTGTTTTCCATCTTGCCGGATATCGTCTTTGGTTCGAATATCGGAACTTTGGCCTATGGTGGGCTGCAGTACTTCAGGGTAATTTTGCTTGGGCGCACTGTCATTACATGAAGATAACATCAGAGCTGCGAAAAGGAAGCGGATAATTTGGGTTTTCATTGGGGTGGTTGATTTGTTTCGGCGCGAGAAACCTTATTTTCTTTAATAATCTTGAAGACTTGATTGACAATTAAAATAGTCAAAACACTTGCTGTTAAGAACCAATCAACTTTCCAAAAATGATAAGCCATCATTCCCAAAATGATAGGAGCCACATAATCAATTACCATTAAACATATACTCATCCAATACCTGACTGAAGGAGATAGTTTTTGTTTGATTTTCGTAATGAATTTTTCAAAAACGGTCTGAAACATTTGTGCAATCAGCATTACTGCACCAATCCCAACCACTAGAAGACTGATCTTTCTTTGGGAGCCATTTTCAGAAAACACTCGATAGACAAAAATCACACAGATGATTACACTAATAATCATCAAAATGGGTTTGAGCCACTTTCTCCAGAGGTTGAGCAAAAATTCTTTCCGATCCATTTGTCTTATTCTCTCACTGGAGGATGTTCTTTGAGTTTTTTTATCAGTTTTGCCTGACGCTTGCCTTCCACTTGAATCATAGACCAAAAAACCAAGATGGCGTCATAGCCCCCTGCTTGAGCTTTTTCCTCATCAGATAGAAAAACAAGTTGTGTGCTTTCTGCTTGCCAAGCGTGCACGTCATCAACATTGTTTTGCGGGCGCTTTACCGTATGAAAATAAGCAGACTTGGACGAAATGACTTTTCCAGAAGATCCTGTAAAATAGGCAATGACTTTATCATTGAAATCAAAATCTCCCCTTCGGTCAATGAACACTTCATTGAAGTAGCTAGCTTCTGCTTTGTTCAAAGTGGCGAATTCATCTAATCCGCATTCTTGCACTTTTGAAATTTGACAAAAGCCGGCAAAACTAAAAAGCAATGCAAAGGTTATGGTAATTAGGTTTTTCATCTTAAATTAAATTGGGTTCCCTGATATACTGTTGAACGGTCTCCACAAAACGCTCTGGTTCGTCCACATGAAAGGCTACGGTGTTACATTTTCTTTTTACTCCATACAACCCAATTAAGTCTTGTTCCTTGTTTAGTTTTAGCACAATGTTGTGACTTTCCAAACTTCCAAAAGGTGAGAGGGTCTTCGTCAGTTTTTCTTTCGGTAGCTCTTTTTTATTCATCTCGATAGAAGCAATGTCTGATAAATGAATTTCAGTTTCACTCAAGATGCCGTATCTCAAAATGAGTTTATTTTCATTAAGCACCAGTGGTCGTTGAGATAATGACTTTGCTATGCCAAATACCTGAACTGCGGTATATATACTTAAGATAGTAAAAACCCATGCAACAGTCGTGTTCCAGCTATCTAATAAAAAATGAAATGCTACCGTTTCAATGGCGATTGCCATGATGAACGCACCCAGTAATCCTTGGGTTCCACTCTTTTCATGAATGGTGAACTCATTTTCTTCAATTGCTCTACTTTTCCAATTCACGAAACCATAATACATGACTGCGACTTCAGTGGCAAAAGGTAAAACTGCTTTTTTTGGAAGGATTTGAGAGCAGGCTTCTTTGACCGCCGTATAAAAATCTAATGATTTGTTTTTTGAGCTTTTGTAAGCTCGAATCCCTTTTCTTACTTTGTATATGATAAAAGAAATTACCGCCAGTTCAATGATTGGGAGCGCCCAATTTTTGAACAGTTGTAGGTAAGTTTGATGATCTTCAGGGAGATATGTCAAACCTAAAACCAACCCTAAAATCATTACGGGAACAATTGTCGTTTTGGGGATGTCGGATTTACGGATTAGTATAAAATAGACGAGCGGAACAACGATTAAAAGGTCAATTGTTACAGCTAAATCTAGCGAATTTGTGGTGTTGAAATCAACAGAAGACATGAGTGCAATTAAGCTCAAGAATAGAGCTGCTGGAACACCCAAATAAACCAAATTACGATTGATCAAAAAAGGCTTATTCATAATAGATAATTTTTGGGGTTTATCTGAATATAAATTTACCAATATTCAAGGAGAGAAAGGAGGCTTCTGGTTGATTATTTTTTAATACAGTTGATGAAAAAGGGCACTATCGATACTAACCGTGGGGCCCATCATATCTGAGCCCCCGTAAATACTCTCTTCCATGCTTTTTTGGTTGTTGATGAGTAATGCGCCATCTGCTTTAAATCCGTCTGATGTGAATTCTTTCATCCAATCAAAATAGGTGAGTGGATATTCATTCATTTCGGGAACATATAACTCAGTAATCGTTCCCACAACTTCATCATACCTTCTAGTTTGCTGACCAACCAGCTGATTGCTGCCATCAAAGAAATCAATATAGTGATAGTATTTCTTAGGATATTCAAAATCATCTTGCGTGCAGTAAGCAAAAGAGACTTGACCATCTGTCAACACATAAAAGTCAGTCTCCATATAGCCTCCTTCAGCACCCATATCACGATAGTAGAAGAGTGGTTCAAAATCTTGGGTGAAATACCAGGTAGTGGTCTCACTTTCGTAATCATTTGTGTTGGAATAACTGAATTTGAGTAGAGATGAACGGGCATCTTCTAATTGAAACCACATGTCTTGTCTGCGCTGCTCTAGGTCACTCATTATGACTTGAAGTGAGTCTTGATCCCATTGGTATTCAATTTCATTACTGGGCTCTTCACCCTCTGCTTCAGCTTCTTCTGCCGTGCTTTCAGCAATTTCTTCATAGACAACTTCTGGGTTTGCATCAGCATCAGGAGCCTGTTCTGCCTCACCGCAGCTCGCCAACAAGCACAGCGGGACAAGATATTGATAGATCTGTTTCATAAGGTTCAGCATAAAGATAACGATAAATGTGTTCAACTAAAGTTGAAGTTGGTTATTTCACATTTTGTCTCAAGGCTTCTAAATCCCCTACGATTTCAAGTCCTGTTACAGTGGTAGAGCCGTTGAAAATGAGGCTGTCTTGCTGATTTTTGACGGTCAATTGTAGTGTTGCATCTATGCTTTCTGCAATGCGTCTATCCATTGATCCGTTAACCGGGGCAATTAGGGTTCCGGCTTGATTTCGATAAGCGGACAATTCGAAAGTGTATGCTTTGTCTGTAATTTTGATTTGAAGGGTGTCAGCATGGGTAGAGGTAATCTGTAAATCTGCTTTTGAATAGGTGCCAAAGCGGTGAGATTGATTGTTGTGTGAAAAGAAACCTAAAAAGCCGGTGAACGAACTTCCTAACCAAGGAATCGTTGCCACTGACAGCATGAATGAAGTACCATCTTGTTCAAAACTGTTAGATTGAATCCATATCCAAGATGAAGGCATTGACTCTCCCCAGTCTTTTTCAATATATCCAACACCATCTTTAAAATCATACTCCTTTTCATTGATATCGATATGACCTTGAAGTTCGTGGTTCAAGCTCACTACGCCGTGGTAACATTGCATGAAGGGTACAAAACGATACCAACCCATTATCGCCTTTCGTTTTTTATTATCAGGGCAAAGTTGAGTGGGCTGACTTATCTGAACACTTCCTATGATTTTAGCAGTGTCGTTTTGAATATTCAAATGCACGCTATCTTTTGAGAAGTAGTTATCGCTGATGCGAATAGCAAATTTTTCTTTCGAAAAATGAAACGAATCAATCGGGAAACTGAAGTAAGAAGTCTCGGCCGTTTTTCCGTTAATGATTTGAATGAATGCATGTTGTTTCTCTCCTTTTTCAGACAATGAAATGCCCGGAATAAAACTCATTACTTCAGATTCATCTGCCGCAACCATTTTAAAATACCAACCTTCAAAATAGTCTTTCTTCTTTTTGTTGCCTTGAAATAAATCGGGGTTTTTACGCTTCTTACTTCGATATCCAATCATTGTTTTATGCTCAGAAAAACGAACTTCATCTTCAGGCGGTTGTGCACGCGAGGCTTGATGAATAATCAAGGTAACTAGGCATGAAATTATTAAAGTTAGCGTCCTGGGCGTCATTTTTTTTGATCTAGGATGAGGTGCTCGTTCAATTCAACGAATTCAGATTCGTATTGTTCGTTTTTGATTTTTACCCACAATTCTTTGCGCTTATTTTTGAACAGAATGGCCTCATTTTTCTTTTTGGATCGATCGTAATGAAAGATGGGAAAAGCTATCAGGCAGCCCATGAATCCTATTCCGCCTAGCATAATACCTAAGCGTTCATAGAGCTCATTTTCTCTGTAATTAACGGCTACTGCCACACCAATCACCATAAAAGCAAGGGCAAAAGGCAGTGCCCATAGCAAACCTTTCAAAGTTGCTTTGAGTTGTTGTTTACGATAGGCTTTTACCCCGCTTGAATGACAAGGCAAATCGAATAAAATAATTCGGTCAAAACGCAAGATGGTTCCTACAATTCGCATCAAAATTGAATCATCAGAAACGGCAAATCGCTTCTTACTGTCTGGAGATTGTAGCGTGTATGGGCAAATCTCTGGAAAACGGACCTCTTTGTAATTATTCAGTTTTATCCAATCGTGTGATTGCCTGTCAATGTATTCTTCTTGCATTTAGTTGAGCTGTGATAGCTAAAGGTAAGGAAGATTGTGAGAAAAGCAGAGCAACAGAATAATCTGCTCCTAAATGTACTGATTACTCATCCAGTTCAGCACAAATACCATTTGAGAATTCACATTTAAATTCGAGTTTTCCTTCTTTCGTGTAGAATCTCCAAATACCTGCTCGAACACCATTCTGATACCTGCCTTTGTGTTTTGGTTGACCGTTCCTATAGTATTGAGTTTCGGTGCCGGAAATAAAATAGCCTTCTGAGAATTCTCCGCTCAACTTTCTCTTACCGTGAAAGTTATCATAGAAATAGGTGTAGTTACCATGAGCAAGACCATCTTTAGTCATCCAAATGGTGGTGCCTGGAATGGTGAGTTGGGGAAGAATAACACAGCTTCGTTTGTTGAAATAAGTAGTGTCTTGGTTTGTGTCAACATAAAAATCAGAATAAGTAGAATCAAGCTGATACTTCTGAAATACATCTGGGCAAATATCCTCAATTGTGATAGCAATAGAATCTGATTGAGCCCAAAAAAGACATGAATAACTAATAGCAATGTATACTAAAAAAGACTTCATCATTTATTAGATGCCAGAAGTTGGTGGATTACATAAAATTAAAAAATGAAAATGAGCGAAATCAAGAGGGTGCTGAAGATGGCAAGAAAGTACCATTTTTTTTCTCCCATAGGTAGAAAGTGATCTTTTAATTTAAGGGCAGAAATAATACCGGTCAAAGAAACAATCATTGGGATCAACCAATAGGCAATTAAGAGAGGTTGGAAATCAGCTAGGCTCGGATCAAGTTCAACTTCATTTCCTAAATGAAACTTAAACAAAGAGATGATGGATTGGATGGTATGTATCAAGCAGACCGCCACGAAAAAACTCCAGCTCAAATTATTTTTCCAAAAAACGACTACACCTGCTAAGACTGATGCTATTCCCAGAATCCAAAAATCACGAACCATCCAAACAATATCCCAATCTGATAAAGAAGAAACTAAGGTAGGTTGGAAAGACTCAAGGGTTTCGAACATCTCTTTGTACGCATGAAACCCAAAATAGCTCAGTAAGAGCTGACTAATCCCAATAAGGATTATAAAAATGCTCGCAACTTTCAATAGTAGTTTCATTTTTTTTACTTTTTATAACCCTCTGGAATTTCTTCTAATTCTAATAAGTCGACAATAAATGCAAGGTATTTTTTGCTTTCATACTTAAATGCCAAGGTCGTCAATAGGTAACCAAACGCCAGCATGACAGCCGGGATAAGCATAGGGGGCTTGAAACCGTTGGATAGCCCCATCAATAACATTGAAATGGTGACGATAAAAATAATAGTCATCCACAAAATCATAAAACCCAGAACAAAATGAATCAACCTCATTCTGAACTTGATATAAGTTGTATTAAGCGTAGGCTCAACGGTGCCAATCAAAACCGGTAAAAAAGAATTGCGATATGAAATCAGTCTTTTTAATCTAAAGTTGCGTCCTTCTATTTTTCCTTCGTATGGCTTATTGTAATTGTTCCCTAACATCTGAAATCTAAATGTACGCTCGGGCTCAATATTTTCCGAAATGCGCTTGAACACCTCCTCAGGAGATAAGGAAGTTTCAAATATATATTTTTCAAAAGGCAGGTATTTCATGTTTTGGGTTGGACTAAAGGTAAAGAAATTGAATCAGTTTGTTTTTACATGAATCAACTGGTCGTTTTCGTATGTTTCAATAGTTGGATTTTCATCTTCTCTTTGCCAGTGGAAACTTGAGCCGTGTTTTCTCCCATTGACGTATGGAGTGATACTGAAAATCTTTCCCTGGTAACCATCTATGTAATGTCCTGTGAAAGGTTGCCGTTCTCCAATGATATGAAAGGATTCACTGCAGTTTATTCTTAGCCAAATTGATTTTTGAATGTATTTTAAGCGCTCTTCACTTGGTCCAAAGATGAGATCAAATTTCTTTTCCAATTCGCCTTGCCAGTAGATATTAACGGGATAATTGGAAGCTTCCAATTTTTGTGTTAATAACTTTAAAATGACGTCAATCCGTTTCTGATTCAACTCATCATCAAAAGTATTTAGATCGTCAATTTCTAATTCACAGGTACAACCTTCATATAACTTAAGATGTGTGACTAAAGTATCTAAAAGTGCCTTGTTTTTGCGAGAGGGAATACTACCATTTTTATTGAATAGAAATCCAAATCCGAAATTCTCAAATTTTGAGTTGTATACCACTCGATTAGCGGTTTGTAAAATGGAATCTTGCAGGGCGTTTTGAGCAGTTGTTGGGAAGCAGAAAAATATAACTGATACTACGCTTAGAAATTTCATGTATAATAAACGTCAACAATTGGGTTAAATTGCCACGGTTATTCAATCTTGACTTCTCTCTTACTGCTCAATCACTTGTTTCAAAAACACCATCAAATCTGGCGTATAATCAGGATAGGCAGAAACAGGTGAGTTGTGACCTCCACCCACTATGGTGTAAAGACCATTATAAATAGAAGCTGCGTTGCAGCTTTCAATAAGCTTTACAGGTCCAAAAGTGGTATCACCTGAGTTGATTTCGTAATCATAGGGCACATCTAAATCATTATCGCCATGAATGCAGAAAAGCGGAGGGTCACCCGCAACAATTTGACTGCGGTCAGTATATATTCCGCCGGCCATTGAAACACAAGCTTGAACTTGACTCGAATATCCGGGGTTTCCTTGGTCACCTTCCCAACCACCTAAACCATCAACAAAAGCTTGCTGGTTTTGCGGAATCTCTGAAGCGTCCATGTACGTGTGGAGTAAGGCCAAAAAAGCTCCTGTTCCGTATCCACCATGAATAATCATGTTTGGGTCTACGCGGTAAGTAGCTGCATTTGCTCTCATGAATCGCACGGCTGCTCGGGTATCTTGCTGTCCTTCAATAATTCGAGTGGCCGCTTCTATCTGATTACTATTTGGTCCTGATCGGTATCTGGCAACACCCACAACTATACCGTAAGTGGTTAATTCTGCAGCAATGGGTTCCAATTGTGCTAAATTACTTCCTTGAAAGGCACCACCTCCGAAAATAAAAACAAAAGGTCGTTCAGGGCGATCGTCTCCATCTGGTTCATAGATGTGCATGAGGTGTTCAGTTGAATTGACACCATACACTACATTTTCTGTTTTGGTATAAGTGGTGAAAAATTGCTCTTCGTAGTTGACGAATGAACTGACTGTCACAGCTCCTGCAACAGTTTTTGTGTTCTCTTTCTTTTTGTTGAAGACCTTCAAACTTACCGTATACTCACCTACTTCATTATATACCACTGTTGGGTTTTGCTCGGTAGAGGTTTCCGGTGTTCCTCCTTCAAATGTCCATTCCCAGTTAGTCGGTTCACCTAAGGATATATCACTAAATGTGACCGCCTCACCTTGAACAATTTCAGTGGTGTTGTATTCAAAATTAGCTTCTACTTCTTTACTGCAGGCAGCAAATAAAAATAGAACCATCAGTAGTGAAAAAGCGCGAAGAATAGTTGAGGTGGGCATACGGTTTAATTTTAGACTAAGGTAGTAATAATTTGATTTAAAGGTGAATAGACCCTGAGATGGTGATTGTTTTTATGAATGATCCTTTTTCTGTACCAAAATCAGCAACATTCATTATACCTTTAAGCCACCCAAACCCAATTCAATGAAAAAGTCCCTCCTCATTGTTTGCTTGATGATACTTCATTTAGTCATCTTCAAGCAAAATGCATTTAGTCAACATCCAATCACCATAACAGGTCAAGTACAAGATTCTAGCGGGGCAGCAATTGCCTTCGGAACATTTGTATTACTTGATCCCTCAGATTCTACCATCATCAAGGGGGTAGACATTTGGGAAGGAAAAATCGAATTAAAAGGAGTTGAGTCTGAACAAGTGCTCATCCGTATTTCAGTTTTTGGATACAACACTTATTACAAGCAAACAACCTTGACTCCCAACGATCAAAGCGAAGCTGATTTGGGCATCATCCAACTAGAAGCCTTATCTGGTGATTTGAATACGGTTGAAGTGGTTTACCGTAAGCCACCTTTCGAACGCTCACCCGGAAAACTAATAGTGAATGTTGAAGAAAGCATGCTCAGTGACAGAGGAACGCTTCGTGATTTGTTGCGCAGTACACCCAATGTGATTGTGAAGTCTGACAACGAAGTAGTGGTGGTAGGCAAGGGTTCGGCCATTATTTACCTAGATGGACAACGTATCATGTCATTAGATATGCTCTCATCCATCTCGTCTAATGATGTAAGTAGGATTGAAGTGATTGAAAACCCTTCTGCCCGCTATGATGCTGAGGGAAGAGCAGTTATTGAAATCATCACTATTCAGGGAACTTATGACGGATATGAAGGAAGTTTGGGTGTTCGCGGAATGAAAAGAACCGAAAGTCAAATGGCTTACTGGGGTCGATTCAGATTTCAAAAAAAGTGGTTTACAACCTATGTAGGCGCTGGACAATACACAGGGCGCTTGTATGAAGATGAAACCTATTACAGAACCATCAAAACTACCTCTCCAATTTACATGGAGAATGATGTGTTGCGGATTACTGATCACCAGTTTGACAGCTGGGTTTGGATGGATAACGATTTCAGAATAGACTCCAACAGCACCATCTTTTTAAACTATGCCTTTTCACGCAATAAGTATGAAGTGGATGTCGATAATGAAAACGAAATTTACGAAGACAGTGTCTATCAAGGAGTGATTTCAAGTCGCACCATTAACCGACCAAGCAGTTTCTCGCATAACATTTCAACCGGTTATTCCAGAGTTTTGGACACCTTAGGAAGTGACTTCAGAATAGCTGCACAATACACCAATTTTGATTTCTCTGCATTAGGCGATATTACCCAAACGGCGAGTTTTGCTTCTGACCAAAATGATTTCTTCAGAAGTACTAGTAATTCTGGAATTCAAGTATTCATTGGGCAGGCTGATTTCACTAAGAAATATAGTGATAAATTCAATTTCGCAGCAGGATTGAAAAACAGTTATGTGACCAATGAAAGTGGTATTGATTTGCAACGCTCAATAGGCAGTGATTGGGAGAGTGATTCTTCTTATTACAATCAATTTGATTATGCCGAGAATGTGATGGCAGCTTACCTTGAGTCATCAGGTGCTTTAGGAAAACTAGATTACCAAATGGGGGTACGCTATGAATGGACAGAAACGGATGGTAACTCTTTTACTGCGGGTAACGGAATCATTAATCGCAGCTACCATAATGTCTTCCCGAATGTCCAACTTGACTATAATTTCACACCAGACTTGGTGCTCGGTCTCTCTTATGTCAATCGAATTCAACGACCTAAATTTCAAGATTTAGATCCCTTTGTGGAATTTATTGATTCATTGACTTCTTTTAGAGGAAATCCAAATTTATTACCGGCTGTTTCCCACAATGCTGAATTGAGTTTAATTTACATGGAATATGCTTCAATTTCATTCAGTTATACCAGAGCCATTAACCCCATTTATTTGAGTGTGATTCAGAATCCAGGCACAAATACGTTTAGTGCAATTCAAGACAATATTCAGTCAGCAGATATGTACAACATAGGCATTGTGTTGCCTTATGAATTGAGTTGGTGGACCACCTTCAACTCTTTCGCATACACCTTCAATACTTTTGAGATTGATGAGGGTTCTACCATTGTAGTTAACAATAAACCAACCTTGTATGTGAGTTTATGGAACGAGTTTCGCATACCAAAAGTGTGTGACATTGAAATCTCATATGAATACACGGTGCCAGGTGCTCAAGGCTTTTTTACCTTACAACCCATGCATTATTTCTTTGCAGGAGTATCCAGAAGATTTATGAAAGATGCTTTGTCGGTGCGTTTCAATGTGTTTGATGTGTTCAGGCAATACACAGAGCGCGGAGAATCGAACATGCCCACCTTTGATGTTAGTTATCGCTCATGGGCAGATAGTCGCAGTTTCATGTTGACCTTAGAGTGGAGTTTCGGTAAGCTCAGACAAAGAGAAATGACCGAGATGTTTATTGATGGAGACACACAAGAACGATTGGAGGAGTGATTGAGTCAATCTCTAATTACCCTTCATTCTCAATTCTACCACATTCTTCTTATCTTACCATTTCAAAACGATATCCAATGAACAGAATTTATTTGACTATTCCAGTATTGACATTGTTGTTTGCAAGTTGCGGTGAAGCAGAAGCAGAATCATCAACTGTAGAACAACAAGATGAAGGGGTTGAAGTGACCAACAACATGGAGCATTATGTAAGAGAAGATGGGGCAGAGGTGTTTGCTATGACGGATGGCAAAGAAATGATCATTCAATCAATTGACGGTGCAACATGTGATGGTCAAAAGTTCAATGAGGTGATAGATGAGAGCAGTGTAATTGATGTGGATACCTTGGTGCAACGAAGAGGAGATAGTTTGGTTTTTACTACTTATCCTACTTTTGATGGAATTAGGAAAGAGGTGGTTCTTGTGAATGAACTAGTCGAGGGAGATGTTCATAGTGAAGGATTCAACTTTACTTATCAAGGGGTGTTGGGTCAACTAGAAAGTTGGGTGGTTTTCGCTAAAGGATTTGAGCAGGATAAAACGATTCTCATTGATAAGTATTCAGGAAAACAAACCGAGCTGGTAGGAATGCCAATTGTATCACCAGATAAGCGTTTTGTTTTGGTTGGTAACGCCGACCAGGAAGTAGGATATACAGAGAATCATCTTTCATTATACAAATGGGATTGGGATGCCAACCAGATGGAGTTGTTAGTAAAAGCACCTTTAGATCAGATGGGATGGGCACCTTATGAAGTTGTGTGGACAGATGATTATCATTTCACTATTAAACAAGGTCGCTTCAATGAAGAGACGTATGCGATTGATTACAGCTGTGCTGAGGTGACGATTGAATAGGATTACAAATAGTCTTGCCTCAATTTCTGTAGATACTTAGACAGTTCATCTTGATTGAGTTTGGAGGATATAAAATCAATCAATTCAAGAAAAAAGGCTTGTTCTGGCGTGTCGCTTTCAATTGAATGGATGGTACGTGTCATTGTTCGACCATCTTGCACCAATTGCAATTTAATGCTGATACCATCTGCAATCACCAATGATTGTTGTTCGGTAGGATGCGTAAGCAAGGCCTCAATGTCTTGTTTGAATGTAGCAGCTCTTGAAGGACTGATGACTAGTGGATATGCACTGCCGTTGTCTTGGTGTGCTTCGAATGCCGAAACAATCACCAAAAGTTGGCCATTGCTCAGTTCAATATCACAACGATTTAAAAATGCGGGCCAGCACTCTATTTTGATTTTCCATTGATCGTTTTGCATCATTCCCACGTCTCCTCAAGATTTTCACTCATCCCCATACAAGACATGCCATAACTTGGAGTAATCGCCAGACATCCCAAACATTTTGGTATTGGCCTGAGCGCCTAGAATGTGTGACTCATCACATGAAAAACAGATTTTTGCTAGGCCAACAGTTTTATCGTTGTCTTTGAAAACTAGGATATCTCTGTACTCAGGTATACACATGAATTGATAAAACTCGGCATGTTTCTTTTCAGAAAACAAGCTGTCGAGTTGAGGATGCTTTTCGCTCGGAATAGCTTTTTTCACATAACCCATACCCTTTAGACGATCAAGAAAAGCGGTGTCTTTTAGTTCATCTGGGTAATTGTACGTCAACACCCGGTTGAATTCATAATTGGCTTGACCAGAATCAATTTCCCCGAGCTCCCAAATTTCTGCTTCTGAAATTTTGATGGCATAGTGATCTACTTCATTGAACTCAAAAAAGGGGATGGGCTCAAAAGTTTCTTCTTCAGTGGGCGTATTCTCGGCTTCATTGCCACAAGCCATTAAAAAACTTGATAAAAAGATGAATAAGATTCGGTTCATAATGGGTGTTTTGGGTTAGGATGAAGGTACGGAAAAATCAGGTTAATCTTTCTGTATCTTAGGCTATATTCCTTTTTCGCCTGTAAATGGAGATAGCCAATAAGACGACTGTGCCAATCACGAAGAAGATTAGCTCTTTTGTGCTTCTGTCTTTCACTGAATCTATGCTAAAAACAGTTTCGTCATTCTTCTTTATGAGGTAGATGTCATTTCTTAATCCAAATACGAGTGTAGCTCGCCATCCTTGCAGCGTATACACAGTGATCTCATCTCCCGTTTTTATCGCTTTTCGAATCGGGAAATAAAATTTATCAAATTGATCGCGTAATCGAAACTCACCATTTGATAGTTTGAAAATTAGTTGGTTATGTTTGTATGACCTGTAAAGAGCAGGGTTGCTTTCTTTTTTCAATTGGACAGACTCAACTAAACCCGTGTGAGGCTGTAAGTTTTCTTCCTTTAGTGTTAGAATGGCAATGCTGGATAAAATCCCCCAGCACAAGAAAGCGATTACTAGTGGGATAAATAGTTTGATTTTGAATAGTTTCTTCAAAGTGTTTTTGGGTTGAGATGAAGGTAAGGAAAAACCAATGGATTAAAAAGTAAACCCTACTCCAAGGTTGAGCGCTTCAGGAAACGAAACATTTGCTCTGAAAATAAAATTTTCTTCAGGTTTGTGATAGCGGTAACCAATGGTGCCAGAAGGGAAAAAACCTTCTAAATCGCCTGAAAAAGCGTACATCACACCTGCACTAAATTCAAAGTGATGGCTCTTTTTTCCAAATAACAAGCCGTAGTGGGAGAAAGTCCATGGTCCTCCATAATTTGGTTCCCAGTCCCACATGAGGTAATAGCCAAGACCTAACTTCGCAAATGATGAGATGGGTCTGTTGAACATGTTTTCTTGAAGTGTCCGCTCGTAGGTGACAGAAGCGCCATGCCAAAGCACAGAAGTTCCAGCACTCAAGTAAAGCGCATTCTTTGCGTTGTTTGTCTCAGTAGGTTGGTTTTCTTGTCCATTTGCTGCGCTCGAAACAACGCAAATCAAAACAACTAAAATGATGTGTGTTAAGTGTTTCATAGATGGTGGAAAAGATTAATGCTTGTACTTTTGTTTTCTGCGTTATTAAACGGTTTCCTTCAACAATTGAAATGACTAATTCTTTGGAGTCACATTGATGGGCCATATAATAAGTTGTTCAGTTTTGATTTTATCATTTCGACTGTCGGCTCAAGTTCGGGATGCATTTTACTTAACTCCGTGGTTTCAGTAAACATTCTTTTTGCAAATTTTGAACTAATGTGTTGATTATGGACTAATAATTTGGCATACTTTTTAATTCCATCAATATCAGAATTTTCAATAGATATGTTATAACTTCTCTGATTTTGTAAATAAAGAAGATGCTTTTCTGATGTAGTTTTGTGTCCTTTTCGAATGATCAAAAAGAACACAATCATCATAGGAAACATTAAAATCAAAAGAAGTTCCGTGGAGTTCATTTGTAATCCTGTCGATAGTTTATAACGTTTGGATAAAGTTACGCATTTACGCCAGCTTGATGTTAATACTTCAATGAAACTGGCCACAGAATTACTGATCTTATGTTTAGTTGGTGCGAAAATTAAGCGGGATCTATTTCTTCTTTTAGTTTGACTCCCATTTTTACCGATAGAAATTTAGCCGCTTGTTTTAAACGTTGAAAGTTTTCAGTAGAGCATAACATCAATTCATTTTCGTCAGAAAACAGTACGTTGAGTTGATAAGAATTGGGAGAATCCATGTCTTTTGATGGAAGCATGGTAATGAATAAGTGCGTGATCTGACTAAAATGATATTCTTCCAATGTCGAAATTTCTAGGTTCCGATTGCTTATATCAACGATCAAATTTTCGATTCGTGTTGCTTTCCGATAATATTTATGTGCCCAAAATGCAAAATAGGTAAATGGTACCAGGAGTAATGGTCCTCTCAATGAAATTGGCCAAGCAGGTGTCATTATCAATACCCCTATTGTAACCAGAATTCCAAAAGTAAGAAACAATAGCGCCCACTTGTATAAGAAGCGACTATTTGTAACAATGTTTATTTTTTTCGATTCCTTATCGTAAAGAATAAATTTGCCGCCTACTTCCAGTCTATATTTGCCTTGATTATTTGAGTTCAAATAGGTTTGAATTAATTCAACACAGCGTTCCGTGTATGGTGCGTATCCCGAAGGGTATGCACCATACACCTTGTTGTGGTGTCTTTGTTTTAGTTTCCAAACAGTCGTTTCAAAAATCCTGTTTTAGGTTTCTCTCCAATTGTTGGTTCGCTTAACAAATCACCTGAAAGCCAAAATTGACCGTGTACAACTCCACCGACTTTAGGTGCAGAATTTTCAAAAAATCGAAGGTCTGCTAGTACGTCAATTTCACCGCCTAGAGTATCAACCAGCATCCAATAAAAATCCTGACCAGTAAATTCATTTTTCCTTTTTTCGGTCTGTTTGATAATACCAGCAAATATTCCTAAAGCTTCTGGCGGATTTGGGTTATCTCCTTCTCCTGGATTAAACAATCCACTTGGCACAAATGATTGAGAAGCCCATTTTGGTTCACCTACCTGTCCATTGGCAAAATCATCTTCAGATTCATAATATTCGAATTCTTGAGCAAATGCAGAAAGCTGGATTTCGATTGTTTGAGGAATTTCAATTCCTACATATTTTTTGTGATTTGGAACATCAAAAACAAAAGGGTAGGCTCCACTTTCTGGATTATCATTCTCCATAGGTTCTGCCCAAGAATGAAATGCTCCATCTAAAACACTTTCAGGTCTATCGATACTGGCTGTTATTGAAACCTTTCTCTTACTTTTTCCTTTGAAATGTGGATTTGCTCCAAGTAATTCATTCTTTTTACTCATCTGAATCCACAATTCAGCTCCAGATTTATCCGAAAATTGAAAGTAAGTTCCTTTTGTCGTTAGCAAAGAAGTCGACTTTTCATATGCTCTTTCAAGTAAAGAATAAAAGTCCTCTTCACTTTGTATGTCAAAACCTATATCTGATAGATTACTCATTTCTTGTTCTTTTTAATGCACCACAACGTTTGGCTAAAGCTAGCAATTTATTGCGTGAGAAGTGTGAAGGCAAAAATTCCCGGACTCTGGCTGTCCGACCGCGCTGGCACCCTAGTCCCGATAGCTATCGGGATTGGACACGCAACTGGGCGGGAAAAGGGTTGGCCAAAGGGTGGACATGAACTTTACCTACTATGTTAGGTTTAGTTTTTATTTTTTGACCAATACGATACCAGGAGAGCACGGTCGTTCATCACAGCATAGACATTCATCTGGGTAATAAACGATATTTCCTCCATTTGGAAAAAATGGTAGATTTTCCCTGAATTCAATTTCAAAAGTTAAGTTTGTTAATTTGACATTCTTAGAAACCAATATTGATTTAAGGTTTTCAAGCCTTTCCTTTGCTAAAGTTTCAGATATATTGTAGTTGTAATACGCAATTACATTGAAATTCGCCGAGTCATTTTGAATTTTTGATACTAAAGGGTTGATACCTGAACAATGACTTTCAGTAGAATAAGAACTATCTTTCTCAAACATAAGATAAGTTCCAAATGATGATTGGCAACACTTAAGAGAATCAAATTTAACAAAAATTGTTTCGCCTTTATGTTCGGCCGTTATTGTAAAGGTTTCAGTTGCTATGATTCCATTCTCATCTGTTATAAAGTGAATTTTATAATTGCCAGGTGAGATTGAAATTTTTCTGTCCAAGAGCAAACGGTCTTCAAATGTGCTATGATCATTGAAAGGTATGAGAGTAGTATCATTAAGTTCTAGATAAGAATTACCTGATTCACTACAATCATATGAATACCCCCATGACATAGCAATAAAAAAATTTGGTCCCACAAACGTTTCATCTTGTGCATAGATGGCATTGCAAAAGAAGATAATCTTACAAAATAAGAGATGAATTTTCAGATTCATAATTAAACCTAACGTTTGCCTAAAAATAGCAATTTATTGCGGCGTGAGGTGCGCTGGCAAAAAAGCCCCGGATATTGGCTGTCCGACCGAGTGATGGCACCCCAGGATACTGGACACGCCACTGGGCGGGA